>Ga0129306_1001794_pt1 | contig 22086 bp, 16 predicted proteins | sample P827metagenome_FD_94438 | JGI IMG/M metagenome (GOLD analysis project Ga0129306, IMG submission 94438) | Capybara group fecal microbial communities from Wisconsin, USA - P827 metagenome | ecosystem: Host-associated > Mammals > Digestive system > Large intestine > Fecal | place: USA: Wisconsin... | reverse complement strand
GTCGGCGTAGTTGTCGACGAACCCGGGCTTGCCGTCGAGGTCGGCGGACGTGTAGTACGACTCAAGAACCTGCACCTCGTAGTTGTTCATCAGGAACACGCCGCTGTTGCCGCGCATCTGCGGACCCTTGTCCGTGAACAGGTTGTTCGGATCGTGGCGATACTCGAGGTGGAGCTGGCAGTCGCCGAACTCCTCGCGCGTGAAGATCGCGCCGCCGTTCTTCCAGTCCGGGACCGTGTAGAAGTATCCGTCCTCCGAATAGCTCCACTTGGTCGGCTCGCCCTTCTCGTCGCGCCAGTTCTTCTCGAGCGAAGCCTTCGTTCCGTCGAAAAGGACGACCGCGTCGGACGGAACGCCCTTCGCGTCGACCTCAACCTTCGCGGGCTTCGGACGGTTCATGTCGTGCACTGCCCACGCGTGCTTCGAGTCCGGCGTATCGCCGTAGAGCGCGGCGAAAACAAGTGCTGCTGCGATTACCATGTTTAATCTCCTGTAGTCTAAAGTTGATGTGCCAATTGTGTTTACTGTATCGTGCGGCCCGTCTTGCGCGACTCCTCGGCGAGGAACGCGATCCGGTGCGACTCAAGCGCCGCCTCGAGCACGCCCGAGTACCTGTCGGGAGACGCGGTCCTGACGAGCTTGACGAACTCTGTCATGATCTCGCGGTCTCCTCCGCCGTGGTGTCCGTGCTGCTGCGGGATGATCGTCGTCGAGTCACCGAGGAACGGCCTGATCTCGATCTTGCGCTCGTCGGCGATGATCTCGCCGCGCGTGCCGTAGAAGTGCGTGATGCGGTTGCGCTCCTGGGAGTAGCTTTCCATCTCGAGTATGATCGTGAGCCCGCCCTCGTACTCCATCAGCACCGTCTGGTGGTCGACGGAGTCGTTTCCGCACGCGTACACGCAGCGTCCGTACGGCGACGTCTCGATCATCTTGAGTATCGCCTCGTCCGACTCGTCGGCGAAGTGGTAGCGCAGGTCCGTGCGTTCGTAGTAGACCTTGTAGGCGTCGAAGGGGCACTTCTCGCGCACCGACTCCGGACAGTCCTTGCAGCGGTCCGCCGCGCCCTTCGGCTTGTTCTCGGGACGCCAGTGCATGAGCGAGCCGAAGCTCGAGATCTTCGTGCAGCGCCTGCCCTTCGTCCACCACTCGATGAGGTCGAAGTCGTGCGTGCACTTGTTGACCAGCATGCCCGTGCCCTTCGCCTCGACGGACCAGTTTCCGCGGCAGTAAGCGTGCGCGGCCTTGCCGTACGAAATCGCGGCGAGGTGATGCACGCTCGTGAGTTCGCCGATCGCGCCGGATGCAATGACCTCGCGGAGCTTCTTATAGAACGGCGCATAGCGCAGGACGTAGCCCGTGAGCACAAGCCTGCGCATGCGCTTCTGCGCCTCGGCGATCTCCTTGCACTCCTCCCACGTGCAGCCGATCGGCTTCTCGAGAAGGACGTGGTAGCCCTTCTCGAGCGCCTTGAGGCACGACGCGTGGTGGAGACGGTCGGGAAGCGAGATGACGACTGCATCCGCCGCGACGCCGGCGTCAAGCGCCGCCTCCCAGCTCTTCCACGTCGGATACTTCGCGTCCGCCGGGAACTCCGCGACGGGATCTGCTAGACCCGCTATTTCAAACTCGTCAGGATGCGTGGCGGCGTACGATGCGTACGCGCGCCCGCGGATTCCGTACCCGAGAATTATTGCCTTTACCGGCTTCATCAGACCTCGATCTCCCATCCGTTGCGGTAGTGGTCGCGCTTGATGGAGATGCCCTTCGGATTTGCCCCGGCAATCTCCATCTTTGCCGGATCCCAGTCAAAGCCCGTGTCGTACACGTACGACATGTTGCAGAGGAGGCACAGCGTGCAGCTCCTGCCGCCGACCTCGGCAGGCGAGATCGTCATCTTGCGGGAGTCGACGCACTCGCAGAAGTTCTGTATCTGGTTCGGGCTCTCGTAGAGCCCGGCCTTCTTGATTTCAGCGGCGAACTTGTTCTCGAGGAGGTCGAGCGCCTTGTCGAGGCGGTCGTCGGCCTTCACCGCCATGTCGGTTCCGTAGTCCTTGCCGACAGACTCCGCGACGATGCTGTCCTTCATGTACGTGACGTCCTGGAGCCCCTTGCGGATCTCCTCGTTCGGCTTGACAGCCGTCGCGTCGAAGCCAGTCCACACAGCGATCTTGCCGCGGTTGACGGCGACGATTCCGTTCGTGCCGTAGAACACCGTGCCCCACACTCCGAACGGACCGTGGTACAGCTCGATGTCCTTCCCGTCCTGCTTGGACTTGAAGAGCATCTTCATGCCGAACTGGCGGCGTCCGCCGTGGAAGAGGTCCGTCGAGTGTGGCTCGTCGGAGCGGATGACCTTGTACGGACCGGAGTCGTCCATGTCGATGCCCCACTGCGCGATGTCGAGGTGGTGCGCACCCCAGTCGCCGTTGTAGCCAGAGCCGATGTCGTCGTCGAAGCGCCAGAACATCGGGAAGAACTTGTTGACGCCGACAGGCGCGAGCTGGTTGGAGTACGGACGCCACTTGGCCGGCCCGAGCCACATGTCCCAGCCCTTCTCGCCGAGGAGCTCGTATCCCTCGGACTCCTTCGCCGCATCCGCGGGGACGTCGAAGAAGCGAATCGGATGGGAAGGCCCGCCGAGCTTTTCGCCTCCGCGCCCGTAGTTGGCGTCGACAAACCTGACGTTGCCGATGACTCCGCCCCTGACGAGCGACGCGGCGGTGCGGAAGACGCGCCACGAGCGCTGCATCGATCCGGTCTGGAAGACGCGCCCGTACTTCTTCTGCGCGGCAATGACCTTCTTTGCCTCGTCGATCGAGAACGTCATCGGCTTCTCGCAGTAGACGTCCTTGCCGTGCTTCATGGCCTCGACCGAGATGTACGCATGCCAGTGGTCGGGCGTCGCGATGCACACCGCGTCGATCTCCGGAATCGCCAGCACGTCGCGGAAGTCGGCGTAGGTAGCGCACTTCGAGCCGTCCTTGTAGTATGCGTCGACAGCTGCCGCGCTGTCCTCGCGTCGCGCCTTGTCGACGTCGCAGATAGCGACGACGCGGACGTTCTTCTGGCGAAGGAACTCGTCCCTGAGGAATCGGCCCTGAATGCCCGTGCCGATCATGGCGACGTTGCGCTTCTCGCCAGGCTTGAGGGCGCGCACCCCTGCCTTTGCCGTCGAGCAGCCGACGAAAGCGGCCGCGGCGGCGGATCCGAAAAGAAAACCTCTGCGGTTGATGTTTGTCATGTATCCCCTTTTGTTTGTTTTGTGTTGTTACTTGATTCTAAGATATGCGCTGTACGCGCGGTAGGTCTGCCAGCAGTCGAACTTGGAGGCAAGCTCCCACGGCGCGTGCATGTTGAGAAGCGGCGTGCCCATGTCGAGCACCTTCATCCCGAAGCGCGCCATGTACTGCGAAATCGTCCCGCCGCCGCCTTTCTCCATGCGGCCGAGCTCCGCCATCTGCCACTTGACGCCGCCTTCCTCCATGACGCGGCGAATCTCGGCGACGAACTCGGGGCCGCAGTCGCTCGCGCCGCCCTTGGAGGTCCCGCCCGTGTACTTGGACGCGACGGGCCCCATGTGGAAGTGCGCGGAGTTGCCTGTGGAGTCCACCTCCGAGAAGTGCGGGTCGGCCGTCGCGGTGACGTCGGCGGAGAGCATCGACGAGCGCTCGAGCGCGCGGCGCACCATGATGTCGCGCGCGTCCTTCTCCTGGCGCTCGATGAGCTCGGCGACGGTGTTCTCGAAGAAGCTCGACTGCATTCCGGTGGAACCCATCGAGCCGATCTCCTCCTTGTCGCACATGAGTATAGATGCCGTCACCTCGGGCTTCTCGCCTGACGCGTCGACAAGCGCCTGCAGCGCCGCGAACGAGCAGACGCGGTCGTCGTGTCCGTACCCCGCGATAAGCGCGCGGTCGAAGCCGACTTCGCGCGGCATTCCCGCCGGGACTATCTCGAGCTCTGCGGAGAGGAGATCCTCCTCGTCGACCTTGTAGGTCTTCTTGATGTACTCGACGAGGCCCGGCTTGTCGCCCTTCGGCTTGTCCTCCTCGTCGCCCTTCTTCGGCTTCGCGTACGTCGTCCACGCGAGGACGTCGAGGTCCTCGGCCGGGAAGAAGTCGGTGACATGCTTCTTCTCCTGGTCCTTGCCGAGATGCGGAAGAATGTCGCTTATCATGAAAACGGGATCGTCTGGCCCGTCGCCAACCGCGACCTGCACCTTCGTTCCGTCCTTCCTGACGATCGTTCCGTACAGCGCGAGCGGCAGCACGAGCCACTGGTACTTCTTGATGCCGCCGTAGATGTGGCAGTCGAAGTAGACGTACCCGCCCTTCTCGTAGAGAGGCTTCGGCTTGAGGTCGAGCCGGGGCGCATCCGTATGCCCGCCGACGACCTTGAGCCCCGCCTCGGAAATCTTCCTCTTTCCGATGACAGCGGCCATCACAGTGCGGTCTTCGTACCCGCGGTAGACCTTGTCGCCGGGCTTGAGGGTCTTGAACTTCGAAAGCTCCCTGAAACCGGCCTTCTCGAGAATGCGCACGCTCTCGGCATAGCTGCGGCGCTCCGTCTTGGCGATGCCGAGGTACCGCATGTACTCGCGGCAATAGTCGGACATCGATTTATACTTTTGACTCATAGGTACTATTATACCAAAAAGTCGTATTGCCGTGTCGCAAAACTGCGAAATTTCAGACTCCGCAGGCGAGGTCGGAGAGACCCGCGCGGACAAGCGCGTAGCGGCGCTGTCCGAAAGGATCGACGATGACGGCGGCGGAATCCAGGAAGCGCGGCCAGTTCGCGAGGTCGAAGTCGGTCTTCACGCCGCGCGCATGCAGGAACGCCGCGACGTAGACGTCATGCGTCGCGTAGACGCCGAGCTTGGCCGTAAAGGTCGAAAGCGCGTGCTCCTCGTACGCGTCGGTTGCTTCTGCAATCGGAGCAAAACCGCGCTGCACGCCGTTGCGCATATACTCGAACATCCGCTCGAAGAACGAGCCGTCGCTGAAGAGGCGCCACATCTCGAGTTCGGACGCGACATACGCCGAGCCGTTGCCGATCTCCGCGTCTGGAACAACCTCCGCGCCCGCAAGCCCCATCCCCTCCGCGATGCGCTCCGCCGTCATCACGGTGCGGCGCAGGGGGCTGGCCCTGAACTGGACCGACTCCGACGCGCCGGCGAGAAGACGTCCGAAATCAACGCTCATCCTTTCCCCGTTCGCGGTGAGCGGAAGCGACGCGCCGAAGGACTTGTCGTCGAAGGCGATCTTCGGGCGCTCGGCGTGGCGAACGAAAAGGAGCACGCGGCATCCGGCCGCGAGCTCCCTTCTCACATCGTCAAGCGTGATTCCGTCCGTCATGTACGGCCTCAGTAGACCTTGATGAACGTCTCCTTCTTGAGGCGCTCGATCCAGTCCGTGTAGATGCGCTTCGCCTCCTCGTTCTTCACGTTGGCGGCGATGACGTCGTAGGCGTCAGCGAAGGACATCTTCCCGCCGCCGCGCTCGTCGTCCTTGCGTAGGAGGAACTTCCATCCGTCGAGCTCGATCCACTTCGAGATCGTGCCCTTGGGCATCTTGGCTATCTCCTCGCATATCTCCGGACGGAACACGTCCTCGGGCCGCACGTCCTTCCACTGTCCGCCCTCCTTCGCCTTCGCGTCGGCGGAGTGCTCGCGCGCGAGGTCGGAGAACGGCGTACCCGCCTTGAGCGCCTCGTCGATCTCGGCGGACTTCTCGGAGTCGCCCGGCTTGAGGAGAATCGCGGAGACGGTGACGCGCCTGTCGGCGATGTAGCGCTCGGGGTGCGCGGCGTATTCGTCGCGCATCGCGGCCGGCGTCGCCTGGATGTTCTTGTCGACGATCTGCCAGCGCATTGCGTTCACGATCATGTCGTCCTTGATGCGCTGACGCCACTCCGGATACGAAACACGGTCCTTGGAGAGCGCCTCCATGAGCCGGTTGCGGTCGCCGTTGAACGCACGCTGGATTATGTCGCGGATCCTGTTCTCGACGACCCAGTCCTGCATCTGGAGCTTCGCCTCCTTCGCCGCGCGCAGGATGAGCTCTCGCTCGATCATCTCGTCGCGGATGTCGGCGTACTTCTCGACACCAGCGCCCGAGCGGCGCATCTCGTTGGCGATGTCGCTCTTTAGGATCACCGACGAGCCGACGCGGGCGGCAATGCCGTCCACCTCGGCCGCGCCGGCGGCAAGAGCGGCCAAAAGTGAAAAAGCAAGAAGATGTTTTGTTTTCAACTTTTCAACTTTCAACTTTTCAGCCTTCAACTTTCTTACAGCATCGCCGCGATTGCAGCGCCCACCATCGGGGCGTCGTCGACCTGCGGGGTGATTGCGTAGTGGATGTTCCTGCGCTGCACGAGCATGTCGTCGAGCTCGCGCCTCACCGTCGCGTCGAACGGAATCGCGCGCGTCTTGTAGTACGTCGAGCCGTCGGCGTTGATCGCGACGGGCGCGGACGCGTCGACGCCCTCTCCGGACTTGATGACGAACGCCGCGAGCTGGACCGCCGTGAGAACGGCCGCGCGCTCGAAGACGGGGATGCCGAGCTTCTTGGCGATCTTGGCGTCGTCGGGATCGGCGAAGATGGCGTCGAGCACGTTGTCGCGCCCTTCCTTCTTGAAGCCCGCGCAGAAGTTGTCGAAGTCCATCGTCTCGAGCGAGCCAAGCCCGCCGATCGCGTCCGCGGCCTTCTTGGAGAAGAAGCCCTCCTTCGCCGCAGCCTTGTAGATCTCGAGTCCGACGCCGCCGAGGTACGCGCCCGCGATCATCTTCTCGAGAAGGCCGACGCCAGGATTGCCCGTCTTCGCGTCCGCCGCGTCGTCGAACCTGCTGCGCGGCGCCTTGTCGAACGCCCCGGACTCAGCGTTGATGATCATGGACCCAGCCTGGTCGAGGTCGGGCATCTTCGCGATGTTGCGGTTCTTCTCGACATAGGCCGTGTTCGTGCCGGTGCCAAGGATGAAGCCGATGTAGGAGGAGTAGGTCTTGTCGCCCTCGGTCGCCTTCGCGGCGAGCAGGGTCGCGACGGTGTCATTGACAACTGCAATACCCTCTCCGCCGGTGCGCTTGAGAAGCTCCTTGCCGACGTACTGTCCGACGATCGCCGGCGCCTTGATGTTCTTCGTCCAGCGGACGAGCTTCGCGTCGAGGTCCTTCGTCGCCTCGGCCGGATAGGAGAAGCACCATCCGAGCTTCTTGCACGTGGGCTTGCCCTCAAGCCTCTTCACCTCGGCCGCAAACGCATTGTAGAACGACTCCTCGTCGACTTCGCCCTTCGTGCCGGGCATCGGCTGGTTCTGCTTGTCGGAGATCTGCGGCGGAATCGAGACGATCGCGCCGCGGAAGTTCGTGCCGCCCGCGTCGAGGACCGCTGCGGAAGCGCCCTGGGGGATCTTGCCGTTGACGCCGACGAACGTGGGAATCATCATCAGGGACGACGGCTCGCCCTTGAGCCCCTTCTCCATCTCGGAGATGAAGGAGACGAGAAGCGCCTGCCTGTCAAGTTCGGACGCGGAGACGAATCCGTTGTCCCTGAGAAAATCCTCAACTGTCTTCATTTTCTGCTATTCCTTTCGATAGGTTTATCCAGTCTTCGTTAGTGAGCTGTTCAGCCCTTAGCTGTGATTGTATCAAATCCTTGAATACGCTGCCAAGCTGCTTGCGACGATGTTCAAAAGCTTTTTTCGTCAAACGGCGAAAAACCTCGCGTTCCTTCGCCGAAAGTGCAACATTTCTTTCGTGGCGTGTAAGTGTAACAACCGACGACCCTATCTCGGGGCGCGGCCAGAAACAGCTCGCCGCCACTTTGCGCACAATCTTGACGTCGTAGTCGAGCTGAGCCCACACGCCCGCAAGGCCGCGAGTCTTCGACCCCTCCTTCGCCGCAAGACGCTCCGCCACCTCGGTCTGGACGAGCACTGTCATCGACGGAATTTCCCTCGCCTGCACAAGCTCGAGGAGGATGCGCGTCCCCGCCTGGTACGGCAGGTTGGAGACCATATGGGTGAAATCATGCGCTGCGAGCGATGGATCATGGATGATGTCCAGCGCATCGCCTGACACGACCGTCAACTTCGCGGGATTGCCGAGCGACTCGGCGAGACGCGCGGCAAGCACCGGATCCTTCTCGACAGCAGTTACCGAACATCCGCGCGAAAGCATCTCCTCGGTGAGCACGCCGAGTCCAGGCCCTATCTCAAGGACCTTCGCCTTCGTCGGATCCTCGCATCCGGCGAGCCCGGCGTCAACAATCGCGACAAGCGCGTTGCGGTCGATGAGAAAGTTCTGGCCCAGCACCTTGTTCGGATGGAACTCGTGCTCGATGCACCACGCCTTGACCTGACTCGGACTCGTAAGATTCATGTCACCTTCCAGCCATTCGACTTTTCAACCGTTTACAGAATCCTGTCTATGACACTGATGTAGTTCCACTCCGGCTCGTCTACGGATCCCGTCACCTTGAACTCGAGGAGCAGCTTCGTGAACGGGAACGTCACCGGCCTCACGAGCTTCGCGAGGAAGGAGTCGTTTCTGAGGAGCTGCAGCCGCACGACGAAGTCCAGCTTGTCGTTCGGGATGTCATACTTCCCCCACGCCTTGATCGTGAAGACGTCGCCTTCGATGTAGATGTTGTCCGACTCGATTATTCCGTTCGTGATCGTGTAGTCAGCGGAGACCTGCGACTGGTTGACGAGCCCGGCGACTCCCGGCACATTCTTCGCGAGATAGTCGGTAAGGCCCATGAACAGCTTCATCTGCGAAATGCACTCGTCCGTCACGCGTATCTTTCCGCGTCCGTTGAGCCGCGGATACAGGTTCGTGGAGATCGGACCCGAAAGCTCTCCCGCTCCGTTGACGACTCCGCGCCGTCCGCCGAAGTCCTTGCCAAGCGCCTCGGCGAATTCCGCGAGCGATCCGTCACGGCAGTCCATCGAGATTCTGAACGTCGCCTCCTCCGCATCGCCAGCGGGAACCCTGATGGCGGCTTCGCCGGAGTACATTCCGCCGTCGCGCCCCTTCGCCCGCACGTCGGTGAACGACACGGTGTCGCCCTTGTACGCGTAGTTGAGCGAGACGTCGTCGAGATGCATGTCGAAGAACATGCCCTTCTTGAAGGAAATCGTGCCGCTGAGGTCGTTGTCGGCCTGTCGCGCGGAATCGGTCGCAAGCGTGCCGTTTACCGTGATCTCCGGTGCCGTGTCGCAGCGGACGCAGTCGAGCGTCCCGTCGTTGAGGTAGTCGATTATGTCGAGGAGCGGAGCCTTGTCGAGCGACGAGCGCGCGTCGAAATCGATGTTGACGACGTCGTTCGTTCCGCGCACGGAGAGCTTGCCCTCCAGCGGGCGCCCCTTCGGATCGCGCGCGACGAGCGGACCTATCGTGGTGACGTAGTTCAGGTTCGTTCCGCGCGTGTAGACCGAGACGTTTATCTCGCCGTCGACCTGGCGCATGGGAACGCCGTTGTAGCGTCCGAGCACCGGATGAAGTTCCAGGTGCAGCTTGAAGTCGCTGTTGACGAGGTTGACGTCCCACACGCACTCCGCGCGTACGGGCTCCGTAACGCCGGTGAACGCGTCGATGTACGGCAGCGCGGAAGGAATGTCGAGCGCGACGAGCATCGGACGGAAATGCGCCTGGCGCGCCTCGCCGCGCGTCTCGCCGTACACCCGCTGCGTGTCGAAGTCGACGTAGCAGGTTCCGTCGAGGACCATCCGCCTGTCGATGTCGGGCCACATCACGTGGAACTCCTCAAGCTCAATCCTGTGCGCGCCGGTCCTCACGACCGCGCGCACCCTGTCAGGAGCCACGCCCAGGACATCGGGCCGCACGAGCGAAAGCGTGAACTTCGGGATCTTCGGCAGCTCGACCTCGATGCGCTCGTTGCGCTCCTGGTTGCCCGGCTTGTAGTAGCCGTCATGGAGACGAGGGACCTTGAGCGCCACCACGCGCACGCGGCGGAGGATGAAGTCGACCGAAACGCTGTCTGCGCTCATGAGCGGCTGCAGGGGGTCGGCGCGCTCCTTGTCGTAGAGGCGTATCCCGCCAATGCGAGCGCCATGGCGGAAGCCGAACGCCGCCGAGTCGCACTGGAACACAAGCCGATCGGGAAGACGCGCGCTCACCGCGGAGACAACCCATCCCGACGGAATGCGCTGGTCGCGGAAAAGGAGGCTGCCCAGGAAAAGCAAAAAAACGATGAAGGTCCACTTCACCGTCTTCATCAGAAATCTCAGGATTTTCTTCACTGCCGCAGTTTGATTTCTTGTGTCAGTTGTTGGCAGCCCCTAGGAGAGTCGAACTCCTCTTACCTGGATGAGAACCAGATGTCCTAGCCGATAGACGAAGGGGCCACTTCATTGGTGCACCTGGTGGGACTTGAACCCACAAGCCTTGCGGCACTAGAACCTGAATCTAGCGTGTGTGCCAATTTCACCACAGGTGCCAACGAGCGCATAGTATATCAAAATTCGTTTCGCACAGTCAAGGGGGCTATTTGAAAAAAATCACTTTTCTCAAATCAGCCCCCTGGACGGTTCCGTCAGATGCTCCAGCCGCCGATCTCGAACGCGCGGCAGATCTCCGAAACGAGGATCGCTATCATGAACGCCGGGGCGATGTACTTCACCATGACGACGTACAGCGGCCTCGCCGTGAACTTCCTGCCGCCCTCCTCGACCTCGTCGATGACGGCCTTCGGCGTGAGGACCCATCCGACGAAGATGCACGTCGCCGTCGCGACGACAGGCATGAGCGCGGAGTTCGTGATGAAGTCGAAGAAGACCAGGAACTGCATCTTGAAGAGCGTGATGTCTCCCCATGGACCGTACCCGAGCGCGGAGAACGTCGCGAGGAACATGAGGATCGCGGCCGTGAAGAACGTAGCCGCCTTGCGCTCGAGATGCAGGAGGTCGCAGACGGACGCCACGCACGCCTCGAAGAGCGATATGGCGCTCGTCGCGGCAGCGAACGTCACGAGCAGGAAGAACGCGAGACCGATCCACGCGCCGGCTGCGCCGAGCGTAGCGAATACCTTGGGAAGCGTGATGAACATGAGGCCAGCGCCGGCGTTCATCGCGGAATGGACCGCCGCCTTCGTCGCCGCGGCCGTATCGCCTCCGTGCTGCGCGATCAGCTCCGGCGTCACGCCCGTCTTCACGGCGAACATGTAGACGACGGGGATGATCATGAGTCCGGCGACGACAGCGATGATGGTGTCGAATATCTCGATGCGGCGGACGGACTTCTCGATCGAGTCCTCCTTCTTCATGTACGATCCGTAGGTGATCATGATGCCCATCGACAGCGACAGCGAGTAGAACATCTGACCCATCGCGCCGAGTATCGTCTTGCCCATCATAGCGAGCGAGAAGCGTCCGTTCACCGTCACGGAATCGAGGTTCGGCATGAGGTAGTACTTGAGTCCGTCGCCGGATCCGGGAAGGCATATGACGTAGACCGAAATCGCGATCGCCATGATGAACAGAATGGGCATCATGACGAGATTCGATTTCTCGATGCCGTTCTTGACTCCAAGCACAATGACGCCGGCGCACGCGGTGACGAAGATGAGTCCGTAGCCGTACGGAGCGAACGGCGCGGAGATGAATCCGCTGAAGAACGTGCCGGACTCAGCCGCCGCCTCGCCCATGGGCGCCGCGCCGGTGAACGCCATCACGGCGTAGGCCTTGAGGTAGTATAGCACCCATCCGCCGATGACGCAGTAGTACGGCGTGATGAATAGAGGCACGATCGTCGCGACGAGTCCGACGAAGCCCCACCCTCTGTGCAGACGCGAATACGCCGTAAGCTGCGACTGCTGCGTCTTCCTTCCGATGGCGATCTCGGTGAGCATCAGCGTGAAGCCGAGCGTCACCACCAGCGCGAGATATACGACGATGAAGAGTCCGCCGCCGTACTGCGCCGCGAGATACGGAAACCTCCACAGATTGCCGAGTCCAATTGCAGATGCCGCAGCCGCCAGCACGAACGCCAGCGATCCCGACCAACTTGCACGCTTTCTCATACTTAAATTTCCCTCGTTTTGAAATTTGTCGCTTCGTAAAAGCCAAAGGCCCCCTTCTGGAGGCCCCGGCTTTTGACTTCTCAGATTCTCAACTCTTCAACTCTTGAACTTAGAAGTCGTAGTACGCCGTGAACTGGATGCGGTCGTCGTCGGCATCGCCCTCGTCGTAGTACTTCGTCTGAAGACGCGCGTACTCGAGGCCGAAGTGGAGCTGGTCGTTGAACTGGTAGAACGCGTCGACGTACGCACGGGCGTTGTACGTGCGGCCCTCGGCGTCGCGCGCCTCGGAGTCCGTCGGATCGTCGAAGCCGTATCCGACAGCGAAGGACCACTTGTCGTTCAGCTCGTACTTGAGGTCGACGAAACCGCCGATCGTGGAGACCTCGCGGCCCTTATTCGACCAGTCGCGGAACCCAACGCCCTGGCCGATGCCGGCCTGGATGCCCGCGAGGTTCTCGCCCGCGAAGAGCTGGCCGGTAAGGGTGAACTTGTCGAGGAACGGAATCTTCGCCGCGACCATCACGAGGTCGCTGTTGTACTCGTCAGACGCGCCGTAGGCGCCGTCCGCATAGATGCGGTGCGACTTGTCGCGCCCGTACATTCCGGCGAGGCCGAGGAGCCAGCGGCGATCGCCCTCTTCCCAGAACGCGTCGCGCTCGTAGACCACCGCACCCTCGAGGAGGCACCAAGCGGAAGCGGAGTTGTCCTGGTTGTCGTCTTCGTCGCGATCCCCGCCCATTCCGTTGCCGTTCTTCACGAGGCCGGCGCGGATCTCGAGCTTGGAGTCCTCCCACTCCCAGCGCTTCGTCACGCGGATCTGCGGGCTGCGGCGGTAGGGATGGCCTGCCTGCTCCATCCATGCGCCGTCGATTTCGCTCGGCGTGACCATCTTCCAGAGGTGCCAGGTCTGGCCGAAGAGGATGTTCCAGCCCTTCTCGGCGTTGTCCATGTCGAAGTAGAGGTGGCGGAAGTGGAAGTTGGGGTCGTTGGCATGGTCGCCGGCGAGGTCGAACTCGAACTTGCCGTGGAACTTCCAGCCCTCGTACTCCTCGGGAACCTCGAACTCAAAGCCGAGGATGGAGTCGTTCATGCTGAACACGGTCTGGTGGTCGCCGTTCTTGCCGCCGTTCTTGCGCGGACGCACCCAGTCGGTGTAGATGTCAACGTCCGTCTTGTGCGTGTTGTGCACTGCCTCGAACGTGAGCCAGCCGTAGGGGGTGATCTTGAGGCCGTTGTCGCTGAGCGGCTGGAAGATGCCGGCCGCGGCATCGGCGAGGTAGTACTTGTAGCCCTGCTCGGTCGTGTAGATCTTGCCCGATTCGCTCACCTTCGTCGATTCGTCAGCCTTGACTTCGGCCTTGGCCTCGCCGGCCTCGCCCTTCGCCTGCTTGTCAACGAGGGCCTTGTTCTGGCCTTCGAGCTCGGCGATGCGCTGAGCCTGCGCCTTGTTTTCGGCCTCGAGCTTGTTAAGTCGCTCGATGATCGCCTGAATGTCGGCCTGCGTCACCGCAGCCTCCTGAGCCTCGACCGCCGCGACGAGTCCCATCGCGAAAACGGTTGCAAGAATCAATTTTTTCATTAGTACTGACCTTTAATTGGTTTCTTATGGTTACGCATTATACCACTTATCTCCCCAAACCGCAACCCCGAGACCACCCCCGAGAACCCAAAATGCCGTGGTGAACGTCACTTCAGCTCGAGGATGCGCGACATCGCACCAGTCACCCTGAACATCGCGTTTTCGAAGTCGTCCTTCTTCGCCGGGACAGACGCGCTCTCGACTGTCGTCTCGCCTTGCTTGAGCTCGACCTCTACCGTGCCGCCGACGCGCTTTACCGATATGGAGAACTCCATCTCCTGCTCGGGCTGCTCCTCGGGCGTTTCCTCGGGTGGAGTTTCCTCTGGAGGCTTCTCCTCCGGAGGCTTCTCATCCTCCGGCTTCGGCTCGTTCATCTCCTCGAGTATAACCTTCGCGAGCAGCTCGATCTTGCGGCGCACGCTCGGAAACAGCGCACGGTGCTGCTCGGCGGCGTTCGGCGGACGTTTCGCCTCGTCCGGCCAGAGAGTCGCAACCCTCGCCTCGCCCCAGCGCCGCTCGACCTCGCCCGTGAGAAGCCCCACCACCGCCTTGAGGTCGGGCGTCTTCGTCCAGAATTCGTCCTTGCGCCGCCGCGACTCCTCCAGAACCGTAGCGTGGCTCGCGTCCACGATCTCGTTCTGCGCCGCGATGGCGTTGCGAGCGACGTCGAACGCCGCTGCCACGCCGCGGTCCGCACGCTGCTCCGCCTCCTCCATGAGCGCCTTCCCGCCCGCAGCCCCGGCAAGCGCCTCCATGCCCTTCTCGCCGCGCCACTCGCGCACGGCCTTCGCGTAGTCGCTCTTGGCCGCGACGGCGTCGGCAAGCTCAGGCGACGGACACCACGTGCCGTCCTCCAGAGTCGGCCAGGTCTCCGCAGCCTGCCTCGCCGCCGCCTCCACGCGCGCCTCGCGCCACTTCGGCAGGACCTCTTTCTGCAGCTTCGACTCCACGGACTTCCTGACTCGCTCGTCGCCAAGTCTCGCCGCGAGGTACTCCCTCAGCTCGTCGCGCTCGCCTTCGGACGCCTCCGCGACGGCGGCGTCAAGCGCGGACGCACCGAGCTGCGCGGCATATGCGCCGCGGAAAATCTCTTCGCTCTCGGTAGCCTTTACGTGCGCGGACGGATTCTCGGCTATCGCCTTCGCAATCGTCTCCGCGTCGACCTGGAGCGACGCCGCGTCGATCCTGCGCTCGAGCCGCGACAGCGTGCGGCGCTCTACTGCCGGACCGAGCGAGCGCTCGAACGTCCCCGCGAAGACGCCCCATGCCTTCGACGGATCCTCCGCCTTCGCCCTGCGCTCCTTCACGTTCTCATCAAGCCGCGACTTGAGGTCCGCCGCAAGCTTCGACGGCGCGGCCGCGTCGCTCCTCGCGCGCATGAGGTATTCCGCCTGCCGCTTCTGTTCGCGCCTCGCGTCCTGTATCACGGGCTCGACGATGCGCTCGTTTATGAACTGCCTGTTCTCGGAGAACACGGGCGTTCCGCGTTCGTTCAGCACACACTGCTGCATCTGCTCGCGCAGTTGCCAGTCCTCCTTCGAGTCGAAATCCGCCTCCGTCGGACGAGTAGTCGAGACTATCGTCTTCGCCTGAGCCTCGACGGCCGCCTTGCGCTCCGCCGCGAACGCGGCCGCGAAGTGGCGGTCAGAAATCGTCGCCGACTCGGCGTCGCCGAGAGACGTGTCACCGGGCTGAATTCCCAGCCGGTCGTCGATGGCGCGCACCTTCTCGGCGAACTGTTTCGCGACCTCCGCGGCAAATACGCCGCGGCACAGCTTTTCCGCCTCGGCGGGCTTCTCGTACGCAGCCGGGTCCGCAAGCATCGCGCCCTCGAGCGCGCCGGACGCGGGCCCCTTCTCGGCGAGCTCCGCCTTCACGCGCGCAACCGCGATCGCTCGCGCGCCGTCGCGCGCGGTCGCGTCGAACTCGGCGTTGCCGGACGAAAGCGTCGCGGCGAGAAGAATCGTCAGAAAGCTCATGGCAGTACCTCCGCGCCCGTCGCCTCCGCGACAAGCCTAAGCGATTTGCTGCGGAGCGCGTCAGCAAGCGCTCCCGGATCGGATATCTCGCCGAGCGAAGAGGGATCCTCGATCCACTGGCGCTGAAGACGCGCCGCAAGCGCGCGCTGCACTCCGCGCGCGTCCAGCCGCACCTCTTCGACTCCGCGCGACACCTCGCCGTCGAGCCACGCGAGCTCGTCTTCGGTGAGCGCGGACTCCGAAAGCCCGGCTTCGGAAAGAACGTTCGTCTTCCATTTGGCGGCAAGCGAGACCGAGTCGCTGTAGTCGGAATACGCCGCCGCGGAACCTGACGAGAACGCGGCCTTCGCCGCAGGCGCGAGCTCGATCTTCCCGCCCTTCACATGCTCGTCCGCATCGAACGAACGGCGTCCGTCGGTACCCTGGGTCATGAGCGCGTTGAGCCCGTACTTGACGCGATGCTCCTCCGCCACCTTCTCAAGCGCAAGCACGAGCTTCTGGCGGTTGACCTCCATGATCTCCTCGGCGCGCTCCTTCTTCGACGTCTCGACGAAGATAAAGTACGCGATCATGAAGACCATGAGCAGTGCGAACACGACCTGCAGGAGAAGTCCCTGCAGGTCGTCGGTGGTCGCGCGGCGGGAGGTGTCGCCTCCGGCCAGGCGCATAAGAGCGCGTCTGTCAGCCTCGGTCACGCCACGGACCCTTACAGCTTGTTGCGCTGGATCTTGCCGGAGACAGTCTTCGGCAGCTCGTCGCGGAACACGACGATCCTCGGATACTTGTACGGCGCGGTGTGCGTCTTGACGTAGTCCTGGATCTCCTTCTTGAGCTCCTCGGACGGCTCCTTGCCCTTCACGAGCTTGATCGTCGCCTTGACGACCTGTCCGCGCACCGGATCGGGCGCGGCGGAAACGCCGCACTCCACGACGTACGGAAGCTCCATGATGACGTTCTCGATCTCGAACGGACCGATGCGGTATCCGGACGACTTGATGACGTCATCCGCGCGTCCGACGTAGTGGAAATATCCATCCTCGTCCTTCCACGCGACGTCGCCCGTGTGGTAGCATCCCTGCCTCCACGCGTCGGCCGTCTTCTCCTCGTCCTTGTAGTAGCCGATGAAGATGCCGGGGTGCGGAGCGGAACGCGGCGTCCTGACGACGATCTCGCCGTGTTCGCCGGCGGGAACGGAGTGCCCTTCGGAATCGACGAGGTCGATGTCGTAGTCGGGAATCGGCTTGCCCATCGCGCCGAGCTTGATCTCGTCACCGAAGAGCGTTCCGAGCGCGCACGTCGTCTCTGTCTGCCCGAAACCCTCGTAGATGGAAAGTCCGGTCGCGCGCTTGAACTGCGTGAACACCTCGGGGTTCAGCGCCTCGCCCGCAGTCGTCGCGTGCTTCACGGACGAGAAGTCGTACTTCGAGATGTCCTCCTTGATGAGCATGCGGTACATCGTCGGCGGAGCGCAGAACGTCGTGATCTTGTACTTCGCGAACATCGGCAAGATCGTCTCCGCATGGAAACGGTCGAAGTCGTACACGAAGAGCGCGCCTTCGCACATCCACTGTCCGTACAGCTTGCCCCAGCTCGCCTTCGCCCAGCCGGTCTCGGATATCGTGAAGTGAAGCCCGTCGCGCTCGACCTGGTGCCAGTACTTCGCGGTGACGAAGTGGCCGAGTCCGTAGAGATGGCTGTGAAGCGCCATCTTCGGATATCCCGATGTTCCCGACGTAAAGAACATGAGCATGGGATCGCGTCCGCCCGGCGCGTCCGGACCGCGTCCGTACACGCGCGAGAAGCCGACGTACTCCCTGTCGAAGCTGCGCCACCCCTCGCGGTCGCCGTTGACGATCAGCTTCATGATCGAGAAGTTCGGATCTTCCTTCTTGAGATCCGCCTCGGCGATATCCGCCTGGTGCGCGACGTCTCCGTCCGCAGTGCAGACGAGCGCCTTGACGTCCGCCGCCTTGAAGCGGTACGTGAGATCGTGCACGAGAAGCTGGCTCACCGCGGGGATGACGATCGCGCCGATCTTGTGGAGAGCGAGGATCGCAGGCCAGTACTGCCAGTGGCGCTTGAGGATGAACATCACCTTGTCGCCCCTGCCGATGCCGATGGAGCGGAAGTAGTTCGCCATCTGGTTGGAGATGTCGCTAATCTCGCGGAACGTGAACCTGCGCTCGGTGAGGTGGTCGCTGACGTGAAGCATCGCGAGCTTGTCCGGATACTTCGCCGCGATCGCGTCCACAATGTCGAACGCGAAGTTGAAGCGCTCCGTGTTCTTGAAGCGGACGTGCTCGAGGTGTCCGGAGGGGCTCTCCTCCGTCTCGATGAAGCGGTCGACGACAAGCGGAACCTTCTCGTGGCGCGGACGCACCGTCTCGAGTCCGAGATGGCTGTCTCCATCCTCTCCTGCCATCACCATCGCGAGGAACGTGACGCCGTTCGGATCCGTCGCCATCATTCCGTGCGGCGTCGAGGAGCGGTAGTAGATCGAGTCGCCCTCGTGGAGCTCCTCCACGTGCTCGCCGACGCGAATCTTCATCGAGCCCTTGAGGACGATGTCGAACTCCTGCCCCGCGTGCGTCGTCGTGGAGATCGGCTTGTCGAGAAGATCGGGATCGTACTTGTACGTGACCCAGTAGGGCGTGCCGAGGCGGTTCTGGAACATCGCCGCCTGGTTGCGGATATCCATGTGCGACTCGTGGGCGGTCAGCGGACCCTGCCCCGCGCGAGTGACCTCGTAGCCCGAGAGATGCGCGCTATGCCCCTTGAGAAGCGCGTTGATGTCGATGCCGAACGCAATTGCGCACTGGTGGAGGAAGTTGAACGTAGGGTCGTGCTCTCCAGCCTCGACCGCGCGGTATTCCTCGACGGAGACTTCGGTCTTCTCCGCCATCTGCTCCACGGAATACCCGATGATCTCGCGCATTTCCCTTATGCGCGCGGCCATCTCCATCAGATTTGTCTGTGCCTCTTTGTTCATAACTATGGATTCCTGATATATTCCGAATATTATATCATATTTTTGACGAGGCCCGACACCCCGACATTCGAAACGTCAAGTCCGCTCGCCGCAGCGAGGAGAATCCCATAGTTTACAATCGGAACCCCCGCCGCCTTCGCGACGGCTATGCGCCTCAGGACTTCCCTGCGCGTAAGCATGCAGCCTCCGCAGTGGACGACAAGCGCCGGCCTGCCGGGCGCGGACGATTCCGGCAGGTCGAAGGAGCCGCCGGAAGCGAAAACGAAGTTGAGCTTCCGGCCAGAGAGTTTCTGCACCGCCTTCGGAATCTTCACCGTGCCGATGTCGTTGCACTGCCTGTGGTGAGTGCAGCCTTCCGCCACAAGCACCGTGTCGCCGTCCTTCAATCCACGGACCGCATCCACTCCCGCGAGGAACTTGCCAAGATCACCCTTCTGCCTCGCAAACAGGATCGAGAACGACGTGAGGCGCAGGGTGTCGCAAGCGAGCGGTGCAAGAATCTCCTTCACATTCGCGAAGGCCTGGGAATCGGTGACGACGAGTGTGATTGGGCTGCGCGCCGACGTTCCTGACGCGGCTGGAAGCCGCGTCTCCTTGAGATTGACGGCATTCGATAATTCGCCGGCGAGCTCCTCGGGCTGGCAGACCGTCGCCGTTATATGCCTGTCCAGGCAGTCGCGGATAAGCTGCACCTGGGGAAGGATAAGGCGCCCCTTGGGAGCGGACTCGTCGATCGGACACACGCACACCACGCGGTCGCCCTTCTCCACGAGTCCGTCGAGAAGCCCAGGCACGACGTCGCCAAGCTTGACTGCCGCGATCTTCTTCTTGAGCTCCTCCACCGAATCGCCGCGCCTGTATTCAAGCACGACGACGCTGCGGCGCGCGCACTCGTCGAGAAACGCCTGGTGGAGCTTCGCGGATTCCGCGGACGCGCCTGTTTCCCCTGCGTCGACCCAGACGGCGATGTCGGCTGTCTCGAGAACGCGCAGCGTCTTCTTCACGCGCATCTCGCCCAGTTCGCCGACGTCGTCGAGTCCAGCAGTGTCGGTGATGAGGCATGGACCAAGCGGAAGGATCTCCATCGCCTTGGACACGGGATCTGTAGTCGTTCCAGGCGTGTCGGAGACTATCGCGATGTCCTGTCCGGTGAATGCGTTTACGAGAGTGGACTTCCCCGCGTTGCGGAGTCCGAAAAAAGCGACGCTGACGCGGTTAGACTTGGGCGTTGTATCCATTGTAGGCGTTCATTGCCTTGTCGGGTCCGTCGCGGAGAACAGCCTCCGCGGCCTTCACGGCTTCGGCCACGACGAGGTCGATTGTCTTGCGCGTGACGGGGTCGAACTTCCCGAGAACATGCCCTATTACATTGGCGCTGTCCTTGCCGACCCCTATCTTAAGCCGCGTGAAGGCCTGCGTGCCGAGACGCTCGATGATGTTTCGAATCCCGTTGTGGCCTCCGCACGAGCCAGCCTTCCTTATGCGCATCTTCCCGACGGCGAGATCGATGTCGTCCTGTATGACGAGGAGGTCGGCGGGAGTCGCGTTGTGGTACTTCACCACCGGCGCGACGGACTCACCGGACAGGTTCATGAATGTCTGCGGCTTGACGAGGAGCGTCTGCTGTCCGGCGAAGGCGACCTTCGCCATAAGGCACTTGAACTGGCGCTTCTCCTCCCAGGCGGCGCCGCACGACTCCGCAATCTTGTCGACGACTTCAAAGCCGACGGAATGCGGAGTGTTGGCGTACTGCGCGCCGGGATTTCCTAGACCAACTACGACCTTCACTCGTGGTTGAACAGATCGTTGATGGACTCGTTGTTGTGGGTGCGCCTGATCGCCTCGCCGATGAGCGGCGCGACGGAAAGCTGGGTGAGCTTGAACGGAAGCTTCGCCGGATCGAACCCTGCGCGGAGCGGAATCGTATCCGTCACTACGAGCTCGTCGAGCTGCACTTCCTTCATGAGGCGCTCGACGCCCTTCGCGGTAAGCGGGAAGTGCGAGACGAACGCATGCACGGTCTTCGCCCCGTTCTCGCGGCACATCTTCGCTGCCGCGGAGAGCGTACCGCCCGTAGCGGTCATGTCGTCGATCATGATAACGTCGTGTCCCTTGACATCGCCGACGACGGAGAACGCGTCGACAGTGTCACCACCCGTGCGCTGCTTGGCGACGATGGCGAGCCCGCACTTCAGCTTGCGGCTGTAGCCGTACGCCGACTTCGCCCCGCCTGTGTCGGGAGCGACGACGATCGGGCTCGCCCAGTGCTGGTCGCGGATGTACTTGAGGATCACGGGCTCGGCCTTGAGGTGGTCGAGCGGAATGTCGAAGAAGCCCTGGATCTGGTTCGCGTGGAGGTCCATCGCGATAACGCGGTCCGCCCCGGCCTTCTGGAGCAAGTTCGCGATGAGGCGCGCGGTGATCGGCACGCGCGGCTGATCCTTGCGGTCCTGACGGGCGTAGCCGTAGTAGGGAAGGACGGCAGTGATGCGTCCGGCGCTGCCGCGTTTGAGCGCGTCCATGATAATGAAGAGCTCCATGTACGCGTTGTTCGGCTCGGGCGAGCCGGACTGGATGACGAAGACGTCCTTGCCGCGGACCGGATCGATCACCTGGCAGAAAGTCTCCCCGTCGGGGAAGTGCTTGATGTCTATCTTGTTCAGCGGGCGGCCGAGATAGTTGGCCACCTTCTCGGCGAGCGCGAGGTTCGCCGTGCCGGAAAACACCATGAAGTCATCGTTCATTGCTAGATATCCTTTCACAAGTGCCGTATATTATACCAAAATGGTGGAAATCGTGCTTGGCCGATTCCGCGGAAGCAATTTGCGTCAGCGCGTCTCCTCTTCCTTGAGGATGTCGAGCACGTAGTTCGGCAGCGCAAAGGCGCCGCGGTGAAGCGCCGTGTTGTAGTAGCGCGTCGTGATGCGCAGCTTGTTCCAGCGAGCCTCGTCGAGGTTTCCGATGGGGTTGTACTTCTTCGACGCAAAGCCGAACAGCCAGTGCCCCGAAGGATAGCTCGGGATATGCGCCTGGTACACCGTCGAGACCGGGAACTCCACCGCGATGTGGCGGTGAGCGTCGCGGACGGACTTCTGGTGCGCCGCGTAGAACGGGCTCTCGTGCTGGTTGATGAGGATTCCGTCGCTCCTCAGCGCCTTGTAGCACGTCCCGTAGAACTCGCGCGTGAAAAGGCCCTCGGCAGGTCCGTACGGATCGGACGAGTCGACGATGATGAGGTCGTACTCCTCCTTCTGTCCGCGCACGTACCTGAGTCCCTCCTCGAACCACACCTTGACGCGCTTGTCCTTCAGCTTGCACGACGTGAACGGGAGATACTTCTTCGCGAGAAGCACGACATCCTTGTCCACTTCAACAAGGTCGATGGACTCAATCGAGCGGTACTTCGTGAGCTCGCGAACAGTTCCTCCGTCGCCTCCTCCGATCACGAGGACATTCCTGACGCGCGGATGCACCGCCATTGGAACGTGAGCGAGC
>Ga0129306_1001790_pt1 | contig 22119 bp, 16 predicted proteins | sample P827metagenome_FD_94438 | JGI IMG/M metagenome (GOLD analysis project Ga0129306, IMG submission 94438) | Capybara group fecal microbial communities from Wisconsin, USA - P827 metagenome | ecosystem: Host-associated > Mammals > Digestive system > Large intestine > Fecal | place: USA: Wisconsin... | reverse complement strand
TCTGCACCTCCTGACCGCCGCGGTGGAAATAGACCTTGATCGCGGAGAGCAGCGCGTCGCGTTTGACAGGATCGGTCAGCATGTCGGGCGTGTATTTCTGGTTGACCACCGTGCCGCAGGAGACCAGCCGGTAATCGGGCTTCGAGAGGGAGAGGAACGCGGCGGTGGGGCCTTCGCGGTCCATGCCGTAGGTCGGGGAGGCGGCGTCGGAGAGGGGAGCCCCCGCATGGCGCCCGTCGGGGGTCGCACCGGTGCTCTTGCCGCAGTAGACGCTCGCGGTGTTCGACGCGATGGCGGTGTAGAAGGGTCCGCCGTCCCGGGTGTGATACTGAGAGAACACGGCGTCCGTGAATTCCACGAACCACACGGCGTATTTGTCGACGAACGGATCGTCATTCCCGTATTTCGGCGCGGCGGCGAGCTTGGCCCGGAGCCGTTCATAGCCGGCAAAATCCGCGGCCATCGCGTCCCGCAATTCGGCGAGGGTGCAGGTCTTGTCGAGATACACGTTCTTCTCGATCGCGGCGAGGGAATCGGCGACGGTGGCGATGCCCATCATGCACGCGCCGTGTGCCGAGGGATAGAGCGCGCCGCCCGCATTGATGTCCATGCCGCGCGCGATGCAGTCCTCGCAGAAGACGGACATCCATGGCTCAGCATAGTTGCGGTAATTGATCCCGCTGTTCATGTTGTTGAATTCGGCGGTGTATTCCGACGCGGCATACGCGACCTGCTGCTCGTACGCGCCGAGGAAATCCTCCATCGTGACGAGATCCTCGAGCGGACCGGTGTCCAGCCCGAGATAGGTGTCGTCCGACATGGATTTCCCGCGGAAGAACACGGCCTCGAGGAATTTCGGCATGTTGAAGCGGCCGTCGGACCATGCGGGCTGCCGGCCGGGGATGAAGTTCTCGATGCAGCCGACGAAGCAGTAATCGCGCGCGTGTTCGGGCCGATAGCCGTGACGGGCGAGCGCGGGGATGTTCACCCGGTCGTTCATCAGGGCGGGATAGCCGAGTCCCGTGCCGATCACCCGCAGGCATTCGTCGATGAATTCGTCCGGGATCCCCTCGTGCAGCCGCGCGGAGAGATTGGGCCCCGGCACGTTGCAGTCGCGGACGGCGTGCAGGATGCGGTAGGAGAGCTCGTTGACGCCTTCCTGCCCATCCGGCGTGACGCCGCCGATGCAGATGTTCACGACGTCGTCCCCGCCCGTCCAGCGGCTTTCCGTCAGCTTGATGAAGACGGAGGCGAAGAGATCTTCCGCGTCCTCCGGGGTGAGGATCCCGGCCTCGATGTCGTGCCGGTAGTAGGGCAGCAGGTACTGATCGAGACGGCCGAGCGCCATCGCGTACTTGCCCTGGAAGGTGAAGGAGAGATGGATGAGCCAGACGAGGTTCAGCGCCTGACGGAGCGTCACGGGCGGCTCGGAGACCACGGCGCAAAGATCGGCGGCCAGCCCTTCGAGTTCCCGGCGGTATTCGTCGGAATCGGTCTTGGCGGCAGCTTCCCGCGCAGCTTCGGCATACCGGCCGACGAAGGTCTGAAATCCCTCCGTGACGAGCCGCTGCGCCGTGAGGAATTCCGTCTTCGCCGCGTCGTCCCGATGCGCGTCCAGAGAGGCGTCGATGCGGGCGAGGGTCCCCCGGATGCCGTCGGCGAGGAAGCGTCCGTATGCCGGGGCGAAGTGGTCGGAATTGGTGCCGAAGTGGAGGGAGCCGTAGGAGGCGAGAGTCTTGCGCGCGGCCCGGAGTTCCGTTTCGTCGTATTCCGTGACGAAATTGCCGCGCCGGTTTCCCGCGATCCGGTCGCAGTCATAGACCGAGGTGGGGAAGCGCTCGAACCACTCCTTCTGCGCGAGCGCTTTTGCCATGAGCGGCGTCTTATCGAAATTCTTCCGCAGAGAGCGGTACCGGATCAGATCCGTGGCGATATTTTCGCCCGCCGGTCTGATTCCCACCGCTTTCCGTATGGCTTCGAGATGTTTCAATGCATGATTCCTCCCGTGAAGCGGATCCATGCATCCAGTATAGCACAAGAAAGCGCGGAAAGCAAGCCTCCCTTTGCAGGATTCGCGCAAAAAAGCGAAAGGATATCACCGATTTCCGCGTTTGCCCTTGCGAAACCGTCCGGCTTATGCTATACTGGTCTTGCAAGGATCCCCGAATTCTCATGGAACGGAGTTGAATCGAGATGAAAATCATAGCCTGTACCGGCGATTCCCACACCTGGGGGCAGGGAGGCGCAGGCGTGCGGGATGCGTTCGACAAGTGGACCTCGCCCGTCGTCGCCGGAGAACACCGGATGCTCCCCTTTGCCACGGGAGCGTATGTCAACCTCCTGCGGGAGTACGTAAACGCATATACCGGTTCCTCCGCGTCGGATTATGAGGCGCCGGTCCTGTGCCGGGCCTTCGGACTCGAAGCGGACGGGAACTGCGCGCAGGCGGACGGACTCCGCTTTCCTTTCGACGGCGCGCTTCTGCGGCTGCAGTTCCGCTATACGCCTGCGCATGTCCGCGTATCGGTCTGTGTGGACGGGGAGACGCTCTGGGAAGACGATCTCTTTCGCGAAGAGCGGAGCAATCCCTATAACCTCGTCACGCTGATGCTCCCGGACGGCCGTCACTGCGCAGAGATCACGGGTCCCGGCGCGCCGCTGTACCGCCTCGAGGTTTACCGCGGACCGTGGGCGGTGGTCAACTGCGGCGTCGGGAGCTGTCCCGTCGGAAAGTTTCTCGCGGAATACTACGACAAACTGGTCGCGCCGCTCCGTCCGGTCGCCGTGCTGGCGGAAGGGCATACAATCAACGACTGGATCGTCGACCGGGACGCGGACGAGCAGGAAGAGAACATGACCGCCTTTTTCCGCCGGATCCGCGCAGACGGGGCCGATCCGTGGCTTTTGACGGTGGAACCGATCCTCGGCTTGCTCGCGTCCCCTCTCTCCGGGCACCCGTTCGGGGATTTTGATGAGGCTTGCCGCCGCGCCGCGCGAGCCGAAAACGTGCCTCTCATCGACGCCTATGCCGCGCTCGCCGAAAAGCTGGACGCGCTCCCGGACGAACAGGCGCGCTTTGATGCCTGCTACGAGGACAACTGGCATCCGAACGCCGCCGGTCACGCGCTCTACGCCTCCCTCTCTTTCGACGCGCTCCGGCACATCCTCGCCTGACGGGCAGGAAAGCGACCGCGATTTCTCCCGTCCGCCTTGCATATCCGCGTGGGATATGGTATAATCAAATCACCACTACTTCATCGAAAAGGAGAAGTTCCCATGAAGAAAACCGTCTCTCTGATTCTCTGCTTCCTGATGATCGCCGGACTCTTTGTGTCCTGCTCGGAAAGCGGCACGAACGCGGATCCCTCCGCTCAGACGCAGGATGCCTCCCCGGCGGACGGCGGTAAGGCCGAGGACACGCCCGCCGAAACGGAATACGACCGCGCGCATGTGCCGGACAATCTGCCCGCGCTCGATTTCGGCGGCGAGACCGTCGTGATCCACTCCCGCGGCGACTCGGAATCCGTCAACGAGGTCGTGTCCGAAGAACTGACGGGCGAAGCCGTCGCCGATTCCGTGTATGAGCGGAACGAAATGGTCTCCGACCGTCTGAACGTGAAGATCGAGTGCTTTGCCGGCGACGGCTGGGAGAATTACAACAGCACCGTCAGCGCATTGCGCTCCTCCATCATGTCGGCGGACGGCGCTTATGACATCATCGCCGGATGGTCCGCGAGAATTCCCGCGCTCTCCCTCGAAGGGCTGTTCCTCGATTACAACAAGCTGCCCTACATCGATTTCGGTCAGCCGTGGTGGAACGATTCCGTCACGAGCGAGCTCCAGATCGGAAACAAGCTCTACTTCATCACCGGCGACATCGCCCGGACGATGCTCTCCGCGATGTGCGTCTATGCCTTCAACCAGAAGGTCGCCGTGGACGAACAGATCGAAAACCTCTACGACGTCGTGAACGAGCACCGCTGGACGATCGATTACGTCTACGACCTCACCTCGAAGATCCATGCGGATTCCGACGGCAACGGAAAGGCCGATCAGACGGACTACTGGGGCCTGGTCACGTCCTCGGTCAACGATGCGGACGGCTATATGCAGGGCTCCCTGGTTTCGATGGTCGACCGCGATGAGGAAGGCTATCCCGTCCTCTCCGTCGATGAAGAGTTCATGGCGGAGCTCGTGACGAAGGTCTACCGTCTCATGTGGGAAAACGAGGGCTGCTACGCCATCACCGGCGACGGCACCAACATCAAGGACACGCTGGCACAGGACAAAGCGCTCCTCGCCACGACGCGCATGGTCGCCGTGGTCTCCAACCTCGGCGATATGGAGAGCGACTACGGCATCCTCCCCTATCCGCTGGTGAACGAAAATCAGGAGCATTACGGAACCCGCGTGCAGGATGCGGTCTCCCTCTGGTGCGTGCCGATCGACGCGAAGAACAGCGACATGTCCTGCGCCGTCATGGAAGCGCTCGCGGCGCAGAGCTGGCGCACGACGACGCCCGTCTATTTCGATATGGCATTGAAATCCCGCTATTCCCGCGACCCCGAAACCTCGGCGATGATGGACCTCATCAAGGACAGCGTTCTCATCAATTTTGAGTCCCTGTACAACGAATCCATCGGCAATCCGTGGTTTGTGCTCCGGACCCTGATGCCCCAGAAGAAGGACAATTTCGCCTCCTACTGGGCATCCAACAAAAAGGTCATCACCAAGACGATGGAAAAGGCGATGGACAAGATCCGCAGCCTCGACTGAGGCCGTGCCGGATGACAGCCCGTGAGAGTGCTCCTGTATCGGAGGAACGAGCATGACCAAAGAAACATTATATAAACAAATCAGCATATGCGATGACGAACTCGGCGCCCTTCTTCAGGGAGACGATCTCGACGCGATCAAGCGCTGCGCGCTCGATTACCACGCATTGGTACATCTCTCGGAAGTGTCCGGCAGGAAAGAGCCCACCATCGCCGATTATGTCTTTCAGTATATGGCAGACGGGCACCAGAACGAAATCGTGCCGCGTCAGTCCTATGACGTGGATCTGCATTACGCGGGGACCAACACCGTCCCGCTGTGCTGGCATTTCTGGCACACAACCCGTATCGAGGACCTCGTCAGCAACATTCTGATGGCAAACGGCAAACAGATCTTCGACGCGGAGTGGCAGGCAAAAATCGGCGCGTCGATCACCGATACGGGCAATGCGCTGGAGGAGGACGAGGCTGTCGCTTTCGGACAGAAGATCCGCCTGGGCGCTCTCCGTCAATATATGATCGCCGTCGGACAGAACACCCGCAGGATCATCGAGAGCCTGACGCTCGAACAGGTGAAAACAAAGGTCCCGGAGGAATGGGTCATGCGCATTCTGGAAGAGGGCGGCGTGACCACCGATTTCCGTTCGGTCTGGCTTCTCGTATTCTGGGGAAGACTGACCGTCGGCGGCATGATCGTGATCCCCCTGACGGATCACCACATGATGCACCTCACACCGTGCGCGGATCATCTTCCGGTTTTCCCGCCCGCGGAGTGAACGGTCAAAAGAACAACAAAAAACCGTGGATCGGATGTCTTCCGGTCCGCGGTTTTCTGATGTATAGTTTCTTCTGACGGGGATCCGGCTCAGTTCCCGCTGTCCGGCGAGCCCGTGACCGTGATGTCCGTGCCGCCGTCCCGCTTCAGATCCACGTTGAACGAGAACGAATACGTCCCGTCCGCGTCGCGATAAACCTGATACCCGTCGTACCCGTTCTCACCCGCGAGCGTGAGTTCGGTTTCCGTGCCGTTCTTCGTGACGGTCACGCGCGGCGCGGCATAGGTATCGAATCCGTAGATCCGGACGGCGGCGGTGCTCCTGCCCCCTTCGAGCCGGAACGAAGCCCGGTTGTCCGCGGCCCGGACGGAGGGGATGAAGCGGTCATCCACGGCCTCTCCTTCGAGTACGGTCAGACGGACCGGATCGAGGCAGGAATCCTCCCGGACCGCGCGGACGTTGCGGTCGGTCTTGTTTGTCGAATAACCCCACGGGAGGAGAATGATCTCGAGTTCCAGCCGGTCGCCCTTTTTCAACGTCACCTCGCCGAGGTCGAGGGACAGGGAGCCCGCGTTGAGCGTGCCGTCCGCGCGGTCGTACAGGACGAAGGGGCCGTCGTATGCCTCACCGCCGATCACGATCGAGGCATTTCGCACGATCAGGGCGAAGTTCACGGAATCCTCGATATTCCCGCCGAAGTAATCGTAATACGGGTGTTCCCGCCCGAGAACGAGGACCCGCTCGCCCGGCTTGACATCCTCGATGACCGGGATGCCGTCCTCGCCGAGATACCCGATGTTCCGATAATACACCGCGCGTCCGTCGAAGGTGAAGAACGAGAAGTCCCGGCGGAAATCCGCGATGGTCACGTCGTCGAGGACGTCGAGCGCGATATGATAATACGTCCGGTTCTCGTCCGTCTGCGCCATCTCGGTATGGCGGTACGCCGCCCGGATCTTCCCGTCGTCGGAGAGGTATTCCATCTCGATGTCCGCGTATACCGGTCCGCCCGAGACGATCTCGGCGGACTGGGATTCGGACTTACAGGCATGGCCGTCCGCGTCCGTGTAGCGGAGGAAGTACAGCCGCCCTGCGCTCGTGTGCTGGGGCTGACCGGACCACAGCGGCGCGGAGTTCGCGCGGAAGTCGGGCAGGGTCCAGCCGTCTTTGCCGTACACGAAATACGGCGCGATGCAGTTCGTCTCCGTCACGCCGACGGACAGGTGATAATACGGAATGTGAAATGCGATGGACGAGAGCTGCTTCAGGGGATAATTCCCCCAGTTCTGATAGAGGTGCAGGACGGTGAACCGCTTGACCTCGTTTTGCCCGATCGTGACGGGGAAGTACACCTCTCCGTAAGCCGGATCGTAGGGGTCGAACAGCGGTTCTTCGTATTCGCCGCAGAAGTTCTTGCAGACCTCAACCGGAATGGGAAGAAGCCGGTTGTCCTCGTCGAGCACCGCGCCGCATTCCAGCTGCCCTTTGCCCTCCGCCGCCAGCAGATAGATCGTCCTGTCCGCGATGCCGTCTCCGCCGATCTCGGCATGGATCGCATAATGCTTGTCCGGTTCCATGTAGTACGCGCGGTTGAAATCCGAGGACCCCACGGTAAAGCGGTAGTATCCGGCGAGCGGATCGTACCCGGCGTATTTCGCCCCGTCACTCGGAGTAGAAATCTTCACGTGCTTGAGCGGGCTGCGCTCGATTTCCGCTTCCCTCCGGATGCCGTCGAAATCGTGTTCCGCGGAGGTGTACAGCCGCTGCCCGAAGACGACGTCGTTCCCCTTCCGGATCTTCGTTTTCAGATCGATTCCGCGGGTCACGACGTAATACCCGTCCCGCAGCTCGACGCGGATATCGCCGTTGTCCTCCGTGTTCGGCAGGATGATGCCCCAGATCCCGGCGTCCCGGATATCGAAGGCGACGAATTCCGTGCCGGCAAAGGAGAAACCGTCGAGCGTCGCGGATTCTCCGGAGGCGTTTTTGAGAAGGATCCCCTCGACCGTATCCGCCGGGATCGCGGTCTCGTTCTCGAACCGTCCGCCGCCTTCAAAGGCATCCGTCGCGACGATGCGCAGGACCTCGTGCACCTTGTCGGAATAGGTGTGGTAGATGCGTTCGAGGGCGAAAGGAGCGGAGGACGCGCCGGTCTTGACCGCGGTGAGCTCCCGGATCTCGACGACTTCGTCCTTTTCCGCGCCGAAATCGAGGCGGAATCCGCGGACCGTTCCGGTGTAATCCGGGATCACCGTCAGCGGCACGGTCACCGTCGTCCATGTCCCGGGCGTCACGGTGACCCCCGTCCTCTGTTCGGCTGAATACCCGTCGTGCGATCCGGCGATGAGGAAGAACTCGCCCGATGATGCCGCTTCCGTCCGGATCGTGATCCGCACCGCGTCGTAATCCGCCGTCTTGAAGCGGACCGACGCATAGACATACGGATCGTAAGAACTGGTGACGGTATATGACATCACGCCGTCCTTGATCCGGACGGGGGAGGTGTCATGGGTCCCCCACGTGCCGGAGCGGCTGAGGATGTCGTAGCCCCCGTCCCCGCTCGCGGCAAGGGCTTCTCCGTTCACAAAGAGCTGGTCGCAGAACCGGAAATCGTAGTAGTAATAGCCGAGGCGGTGGCTGTTCATCCGTCCGCTCTTCGGGGAATATGCCGCGCTGCATCTCGTCCCGTCCGGAAGCACGATCCGTGCGTCCATGGTGTCCCGGAAATACGGCACGCCGTCGGCATTGCAGATCGCTTCGACGCCCTTGTGCCCATCCGTCGAGAGATCGTATAAGAGCGACATGTTCCCGTTCGTCACGAGGAATTTCTTTCTTTCCGGGTCCGTGAATTTCCCGCTGATTCCGTTCGCCCGCGCGGCGGCGGCTTCGATGGTCGAGAGCCAATCCGCGCTTTGTGGCTCATAAATCGGTTCTTCTTCGTTCGTCTCGGGGATTTCGTTCATGGTTTCTGCCTCCGTTTCCTCCGTTTTTTCCGTTTCCGCAATCGGCAGCGGATCGTCCTGCTGCATGTCGTCCGATTTGTCTCTCTCACATCCCGGGAAGAAGACACATGCCGCGAGAAGAAGAACGGACAGCGCGAAAACGATCCCGGATCTCTTCGGGTTTGTCTGACGTGGCTGCCGAGTATTTCTGTTTTTCATAGTCTTCTCCTCTCGTGGTTTTCTTCTCCCGGGCCGGGATTCACGCGGCGTGGTCAGTGATCATTTGAAAAAGTGCAGATACCCGACGGTAAGCACGGCGATCTGGATGATCAGGAAGAGGGGGAAGAATACCTGGAAATACCAGTGCTTGGTCTTGTGGCGGCAGAGCGTCATGCCGAGCACGCCGCCGAGTCCGCCGAAGCAGGCCGCCGCGAGAAACAGCGTCTTCTCCGGCACGCGCCGTTTTCCGGATTTGGCGCAGCGCTTGTCGTAGGCCATCAGGCAGAAGGAGATGAGGTTCAGTACGGCCAAAACCGCAAGGATAATCGGGAGAATGGCGTCTTTCATGTTGGTCTTGATCCTTTCTATCGTGGTATATGAGTTTTTCCAAGTGGCTTTCCGTTATGATCCGGCAGGGGATCCGGTGCCCCTCACCGTGCGAGCTTCCACCGCGTCCCCATGACGACCGGGAAATTCTCGCCGGGCAGCGCCTGATAATAGACCGTGAACAGCGAACCGTTCGCGCATTCGGCGGTTGCCGGATAACCGAGATCGCAGAAGGTGTTTTTGTCGTCGATCACGTAGTCCTCCTCCCACGTCTCGCCGCCGTCATAGCTGACGCAGGCCCTCTCGGTCTTCGGCGCGCCGCCGCGGTCGCAGTATGAGAGGATGAGCGCGCCGGAGGAATGGAGCAGCAGATGGGGAGGCAGGCCGCGGATCCCGATGAATTTCGGCTCGCTCCACGTCATCCCGCCGTCGTCGGAATAGGTTGTGTAGCAGGTCTCGTTCGGGATCATCGGGCGGCCGACCCGCAGCGCGCCGAACAGCCTGCCGCCCGGGAGCTCCACGACGTGCGGCTCATGGAAGTAATACCACTCGTGATCCGCGGGGAGGGGAAGGGTACCTTTCTGTTCCCAGGTCCTGCCCCAGTCGGCGCTGATCCAGCAGCGGACCTTCTGCGTTCCGTCCTCACACGGCTCGAAATCCTTCCCGAGGTAGATCGCGCGGTTCCCGGACAATCGGTTCGGTCCGTGCGGCGCGGTCATCGGCACCCGGATCGGATCGCTCCACGAGAAGCCCCAGTCGTCGGAGACGATCACGTAGGAGCCGTGCTTCTGATACTCCGGCTTCATGTACCGGTATACGTTCATCAGTCCGAGGATCGTCTCCCGGTCCTCGATCCCGACGGCGGAGAATCCGGGATTCTTCGGATAGGAATCGTCCGTCCGCTCGGAGAACCAGGTGGCGATCATGTGTCCGCCGCCGAGCGAGACGATGCCGGTGTCGCGGTCGTCGAGACGGGAATCGTTGAGGATGATCGGCTTCGACCAGGTGTGTCCGTCGTCAAAGGAGACGAACATCGCGTTCTTCCCGGACGGATCGACGTGCTGGATGCGGAAGGACGAAGCCGTGACGTACATCGTCCCCCGCTCGTCCCGGCAGATCGACGGCCAGCCGTTGTACTTGAAGATCGACGCGGGATTGCGCCAGATCACGGTCTGCGGCGCGTCGATGCGGATCTCTTTCATGTCGTCTTCCTCCGTTGTTCAGATGCTCATCGTCCATGCCTGAAGGCGCAGACGGTCGGACAGATACCGGTCCTCGAATGTATCGGCGTTCAGCCAGTTCCCGCGGAAAGAGACTTCCCTCAGCGTGCGGTACGGCTCCGGGACCTCCGTCTGTATCTGCGGCCTGACTGAGCCGACGGGATGCCCGGCGAGGATTTCCCATGCGGCAGAGAGGTAGTCCCGCGGCCCGATGACATCTCCGTCGACGGTGATGCGGGACGGCAGGAACGTTCCTTCCCGGATCTGCTCCGCGGCCTCCGTCAGCGCTTCCCGGGTAAATTCCCTCTCCGTCTTTGCCGCTGCCGGCTGTTCGAGAAATCCGTACACTTCCTCCTGCCGGTACGTCTTGCGATCGGGATCCCGGAGGAACGCGGCTGCCGCGAGAAGCAGCTCGGACTGCGAATTTCGATAGGGCGGTTTGGTCCGGAGCATGGTGAAAATCCTGCCCGCATCCTCTCTCCGGATGACGGGCGTATCGGGGACCTCGGCAAGAAGCTCATCGAGGTTCGTGATCACAAAGGTCTCGTCCGCCCGGATCGCTTTGATCAGGCGGTCGAGATTGCAAAAGAACCGGTCGATCTCCTCGGGGGGACGTTCGGGACACGGCATCCATTCTCCGAAGGGCGTCCGGTTTTCCTTCGCATAATTGACCGTATCCCAGAATTCCGTGTGACAGATCATGTTCGGGTGGTTGTACAGGGTGATCAGACCGCCTCCGGCAAGCAGGTCGAGAAAGGCGTCCGGGTCAAAGTCGTGCGCAAAGAGATGGTTTTCGAGCATGTAGGTGTAGGGGATCTGGACCGCGTTGCAGAACCGGAAAGGCGCGTCCTGTTCGTCGAAGATGCCGCCGATGTAGACGGGGATCCCCATTTTCGCATACCCGTAGAGCGCGGCGTAGGAGATGCTGTTCCCGGGCGGACAGGCGGAGCAGAGGGACGTTCGTCCGAAGACGCGCTTCACGATTTCTGCTCCTTCCGGTTCCTTTTCGAGAAACCGTTCCCTGGCGGTTCCATAGTCCTCCGTATCCGTCTTTTCCATCAGATTCGGGTGGATGGAGTGGTCATAGGAGTGATAGCCGATCCGGTGAGGAGCCAGGGCGCGGACGACGTCCTGCCGGTTTTTGCGCGCGATATCCGCCGCCAGCAGCCCGACCATCTGGAAATGCCCGACGACGCCGTTTGCCGCGAGCGTATCGCCCAGCCGGACCAGCATGTCCGTCGAGAGGTCCGACGTGTAGTCCTCGCAGTCGAAGCTGAACAGGATGTTCGTTTTCATGGTGTCCTCCGTTGTGTCAGATGCGGTCGATCTCTGCGAGCGCCGCGATCTGTTCCTCGTCAATCGAGCCGTCGCGGTACAAAGCACAGTCATAGGTGGCGATGCCGCCCGCCTCGTTGACGCAGCGCGTGAAGTGGTGTAAATACTGTCCGCTGTACCGGCAGCCGGGACGACCCCACGTCGCGCCGAGCGGGGCGAGCAGATGCGCCTGCGCACCGTCGATAAAGCGCTGACGCGGGATCACGGTCAGATCGTTGAATTCCCCGCACACGAAGTCCTCATGGGCGTAGTTCTTCCGGTAATCCGGGAAGACGCCGTTGTTCATCGCAACGAGCGCCTCCGGATTCCCTCGCTTCACGGCGGTATAGTAGGGCTCCATCAGCGCGTCGGTATAGCGGAAATAGTCCCGGTAGCAGCCGTCGATCCACCACGCCTTGACCTTGTCGCCGTACCGCACTGCGTATTCTTCCAGAACGGATGCCCAGCGCCGGACGAAATCCTCCGTCACGCCCCGATCCCGCGGCTCCGTGAATCCGAACCGCTGTCCGACGGCGGGATTCTGATACGGGCCGTCCCCGGTATAGTACAGGCAGAGATCGATGCCAAGCGGCGCCAGCGCGTCATACAGATCGAGTACCAGGTCCCGCCTGGCGCATGCCTCTCCGGGCGTTGTCCCGGCGATCTTGTCGAAGGTCCGGTTCGGGGCGATCAAGCGCTCGTTCCCCTGCATCAGGGTGATGAAATAGTACCCGGCCCCGCAGTTTTTCAGGGAATCGGCGAGCCGCCCGACGTCGAAGGCATCGACGCAGTCGCTCCAGGATGTGCGGCCTGCCCCCTGATTATGGGGACTGGCGGGATTGTTCTGAATGCCGTCGAGATAATGGGTGAACACGCCCCACCGCTTCCCGAACAGTCTGTCGCTGAGTTGCATGGAAAACCTCCTTGTTCAGAAGACGGAAAGATGGAGGATCGTCATAGGATTCTCGCCATGCCCGCCCGCGGGAGCGCGATTGTCCGGACGGTGTGCGGCGCGAGCTCCTCCGTCCCGAGGAAGAAGGATCCGAAGCGGTCATAGATCTCCGCCGTCTTCCTCTGATCCGTCATGTTTTCGAGAATCAGCGGATCTTCCCCGCAGTCCGCAAAGACGTCGCAGGGCTTCTCTCCCACGCGGAACGAACGCTCTCCGTACAGGACCGCGATCTGCTTATCAGCTCCCTCCGCGACGATCACGGGGTAGTTGGCCTCCGGACGTTCTGGCATGAACGCGCCGTGCAGAAGGATCTCCCGGTTTGCGACCCAGTAGGCGAGGAACGCCCGGATCAGCTCCTTCTGTTCCTCCGTGCTCTCCGTGAGCAGGACGGAGATCTGCGGGACCGAGAACATCACGCCGAGCAGCTGCTTCGCGCAGAGGATCAGGGACTCGGAGGGCGCCCAGAAGAGCATGTCCGAGTGTACGGCGACGGGATAGTGCAACAGACGCAGATCGACCGTCCCGATCCGGTTGACGTTCGCGTCGTAGGCGCAGTCTCCCACCCGGAGCATGTTCCCGAAGCGATTGACGGCTGGCCCGACGTAATTCTGGCGGTATTCGTACAGAAGATCCGGTTTGATCGCACCGAGCTCCTCCGTGATCTCGTCGAGGAGCTTCCGGACCGCCTCGCCGACCGTGGGGCAGTCCATGACGGCGGGATCGTACGGTGCGGCATCCGCTCCCGGGTAGAAGGAGTCAATGAAATCGAACTTGAATCCGTCGATGTCGTATTCCGTGAGGAACCTGCGGTAGTTCGCGAGGATGATCCGGCGGATCTCGGGATAGCGGATGTCGAGGGTTCCCGCCTGCAGGAGCCCGCGGTCGATATAGAGGTATTTCCCGCGGAACGCCTCGAAGAGCGGACTCTTCACCCCGATGAACGGGACGGTGAACCACACCATCAGCTTCATGCCGTATCCGTGCACGGCGTCGGCAAACGCGCGGAAGTCCGGGAATTTGTCCCCGGCGACCTGCCATTCCCCGCAGAGCGAATAATCGCCGCAGGACGGTCCCGGAAACTGCCAGCCGTCGTCGAGGATCACCGTCCGGAAGCCGAGTTCCGACGCGATTTTGAGCTCTTCGAGCAGCTTCTCCCCGTTCGGCGCCTGATGGAAATTGTACCAGGAGGAATAGAGAGGATCTTCTGCGGCGCGGGGCGGATCCGGAATGGACCAGCCGCACGCCTTCCACCACGGATAGACGTCTTCGACGGCAAGGGAATACGGGACCGGGCGGCAGTCGATCCGGAGCGTGGTTTCATACGTTTCAAAGGGATCCGTCGCTTCCGTGAAGAGGCAGAGGGCGAACCCCACCCTGTTCTGCTGCTCTAAATCCTTGACCCAGAAGCGCACTTCCAGCGGCGTGACCGGATCCGCGACGGCGACGGTGCCCCGGTTCTTCCCGAGATCCCCGAACACCGCCAGGACCGGCGCACCGAAATGGAAGCACGAGCGGCTGACGGTCGGGGAGAACCACTGTCGGACTGCGTGATCCGTGCCGCAGGACGGACGCCACACGCCGAGGATGTCGCGCATCTCGTCCTCCCATTCGATCCGGACGGGGGAGGGCGCTGCCTTCTTCGGAAGCCGGACCAGGATTCTATACTGGGCGATCCCGTCCTCCGCGGCGATGGGAGAGACCGTCACGTCGGTGTCGGGATCCGTAGAGCGGATATCAAAATGAAAATCGAACATGGAGACCTCCTGTTTTCTTGGGATTCTACGGCAAGTTTTGCAGAATGAAATCCACCGTCTGTTCCTGCTGCTCCTCCGGGGACAGGGAGGCGTCCCCGTCTCCGCGCTGCCTGCCGTAATTGCCGAACTGCGCGTGATTGCCGCCCTCGAGGACCTGCTCGATATACTGCTCCGGCATATACTTCCGGGCAGCCGCGATCTGATCGGGATCCACGACGCCGTCTTCGGAACCGTACAGGCTGAGGCATACGAGATCGGGATCGAGGGCACGCGTCGGATAAGCGGCCAGCAGGATGACGCCGCATAAATCTTCGCCATGTTCGGAAGCGTAGCCTGCCGCCATCACGCCGCCGAGGGAATGCCCGCCCACATACCGGTATTCGTAGGCAAGCGAATCCAGCGCGGAGTCCGCCTTGTTCGCATCGAAGACCGCGAGGCGGAAGGGGACCTTCAGAAGGCAGACATCCATCCCTTCCCGGGCAAGACGGTGTAAAAGCGGTGCGTAAGCGGTCTCTTCGACCTTTCCGCCCGGATAGAACACCAGAACGTGATCCGCAGACGGTCCGTCGAAAAACCATCCGTACCCGGTTTCCGTGACCGAGACCGTCTCATCCGATGTGAGCGCGGCAAGCGCGGACGGATCGGCGTGATAGTAAATCCCCGTATAGAGAAGAAATGCGGCGATCAGGACGAGGAAGAGTGCAAGGGGGAGCATCCACCGCAGTTTTGTTTTCATCCGTCACCCTCCTTTCGGTATCCGGATCCGCACTCACAGCCCGAAGCTGATGATCGCGAGCGCATACAGGACAATGATGGATGCCGTCGCCAGCCAGTCGAAGATGCCGAGGATCCGCACGGTACGGTCGCCCTTCGCGAGGCGGCGACCGATGAAGAAGAACACGAACCCGAATATCGCAAGGAGCACACCGCCGGAGATGATCCCGCGGATTGGCGCGCTGTTGTACGGCGACAGGATCAGGCCGATGGAAACGACTGCCGAGAGGATCGGGATCGCCTCGAGGATGATCGCAAGCGCTTTCTTTTTCATGTTCTATACTCCTTTCTTGTTGATAACGCCGTCACGGCCGGAACTGGATCGCGTAGAGATCCGCGTCGAACATGTTGACCGAGAGGATCACCGGGCGTCCGGCAAATCCGGCGACGTCGCCGTCGAAGCGCACCCGGCGGTCCGTGGTGTCGCCGAAGGTCTCTCCGGAGGTGATGGTTTTTCCGTCCGTGTCCTTCAGCTTAAACCGCATGTGTCCGTAAGCGGAGGTCGAAAAATTGACATAGAGATCCCGTCCCTCAAAGATAAAGGGTTTGGTGACGAGATTGGATTCCGGATAGACGCCCGTGCGGGAGACGAAGCCGTCGAGCCGGATGCTGTACCGCCATGCCTCGGGCGGATTCGGGAAAAACCGGTTCTGCATGCAGTAAAAGGACAGCTCGTTGTCGCAGCCCGGATGATGAGGCGGCGTTTCAAACATGCCGTTCGAGAAATACACGCTGCCGTACACCCAGTTCCGCGGATGCTCGGGACCGGGACGCAGGAACGCCTCCGGATAGCGCTTGAAATGATATCCGTCCCGGGACATCATGAAGAGCGTGTCGCTCACCGAAAGCCCGAGCCGGTCGTCGAGCCGTTCGCCCGCGCGCTTCCGACGCTCTTCGCTCCCGCACAGCTCCTCGTAATTGTCCGTCCACTGCCGGCGGATGACATAGCGGGAAGGGAACCCCACGAGGATGTGGTCCGCCCGCTCATACGGCAGGATCGAATTGATGTACATCTGCCAGGCGTTCGGCGTGTCGTACTGCAAATACTGCGCCTTCGGCCATCTGCCGCTCTTCGGGAACAGCTCCGCGCTTTCGGAGGCCGAGATCGCCCGGATCCAGATCGGGTCCGCCGGGTTGCTCGCCTGGAAATAGTCGCGGACATAGGCGCGGTATTTTCCGATGTTCTTGTCATAGAACAGGGTATTCACGCTGTCGTAGGGCGTGCCGGGATTCTGCGCGGGGATCGCGAGCTGCCCGGCATACCGGAAACGGAATCCGTCCACGCTGACGAGCAGATGCAGGCTCGAATGCATGCTGACGAGCGCCTTGATCCGCTCCTCGGGGAGGCAGTCCGGGTTTGGGTCGACGAACATGCGGAACCCGTCGAAAAACGCGGGGACATAGCGGTCCGCGGGATAGTATTCCGTTTCCCCGTCGCCGATGATCCCGATCAGGGAATTGTGTAGCGAGCCCTCGTATTCCGCGATGCCGAGATCGGGCTGCTCCCAATGGATGCCGTCCGTGCTGACGGAGCAGGTCACCCCGCCGTTGTGTGCGGTATACATCCGATACTGATCCCCGTCCCGCATGACGCAGAGATAGGGGCTGGTCCCCTGAGCCCACGGATCCTCGAATAGGGTGCATTCCCGCTCGACGGGATGATGCAGAAGGAGCGGGGTGTCGGTCTCTTCGGTGTCGATCAGCCAGTCGTCCCACATGGGCTCCCGTCTTGATCCGATAAACAGCGGTTCCATATTGTCCCTCCATGATGATAAAGCGTGATTTGTGCGGACTTGTTCTGATGAAATTATAGCAAAAGACGGCTTCTGTGTCAAGGAGAATTCTGTGCTCCGAAATCCCGTGTCCGTTTTTCTTCTCCCGCTTGCAGAAAGGCGCGGAATCTGGTATAATACGTTCAGCACAATACGACCGGAGGCAAAAATGAAAACAGGCATTTCCGTTCACTTCGACCTCTCCCCGGAATCCGCCCGGGAATCTTTCACTCATCTCCGTCTCCTCGGATATGACTGTGCCGACCTGCAATCCTTCGTGGACACCGAAACCGAATGGTTCTCTTCAGAAGACCGCGAGCGCCGCTGGCGGCAGATCGGCGAGATCGCCCGGGAATGCGGGATCGGGATCTCCCAGACCCACGGCCCCTGGCGCTTTCCTCCGCGCGATTTTACCGAGGAGGACCGTAAGGAGCGGTTCGAGAAGATGTGCATCGCGCTCGAAGGCACGGCGGCGGTCGGCGCGCCTTGCATGGCGATCCACAACATCATGCCCGACGGCGCGGATCGGAACCCGGATCCCGCGCGGTTTCTCGATCTGAACCGGGAATTCTTCTCCCGCCTGATCGAGAAGGCCAAGGCGTGCGGCACGGTGATCGCGCTCGAGAACATGCCATTTCCCGCGCTCATCCTCTCCACCCCGGAGCAGGTGTTCGATTTCGTGAAAGAGTTCGATTCCCCGTATTTCCGCGTCTGTCTCGACACCGGACACGCGGCGGTCTTCGGGCTGTCCGCGGGCGACGCCGTGCGGAAGATCGGGCGGGAACACCTCGCCTGTCTGCACGTCCACGACAACGACGGCGCGCACGATTATCACTGGCTCCCGTATCGCGGCGTGACGGACTGGACGGATTTCTCCCGGGCGCTGCACGAGATCGGCTTCGACGGCACGCTTTCCCTCGAGACAAACGTCAGCGGAAAACTCCCGGCATCCGTGCGCGGAGAATGGGAAAAAGCCCTCGCCGCCACCGCCCGCGCGCTCACGGTGAAGCCGTAACGGAAAAAGGACCGCGGAAACGGTCCCTTTCACGATACTGTTTATTTCTCTTTCTGCCCGTATACGCGCTTCCGGATCGCGTCGAGGACGGCGAGATACAGAAACCCGACGAGGAGTAAGAGACCGAGGAGCGCGAGGATCCACCAGACGCATCCCATGAAGGGAAGCTCGTGGGTGAAGCCGAACGCCCCGGCAGGGGAGCCCCAGTTGAGGAAGAAATACGGGTAGTTCCTGCCCGGCGAGAACTCCCATCCGCGCGCAAATCCGATCCCGGCGTAGATTGCATAAGCCAGCGGCGGCAGGAGCACGAAGACGATGCTCCGCCGCCCGATCCTGCCGTGGATCCCCGTCACGAAGAAATCCGCGACGGCGATGACCGGGACGACAACGTGCGTCAGGATGTTCTGGACGTTCCACGCCGCATGTCCCATCGTGGGAGCGAGCACGAAGCAGAACACCGCGCCCGTCAGCGTGATCGCCACCGTCCCGACGAATTTGACGACCGGCCACGCATCCCCGATCCGGCGGTTTCGCAGGAGCAGGATCGCGCCGACGAGGCAGATCAGCGCGACGGCGATGTTCGACTGGATGGTGAAGTACATGAAAACTACGCGGCCGCCCATGAAGACCCGTCTGCCGGCCTCCGCGCTGAGTACCGTGCCGATCACGGCGGAGAGGATCACGACGGCTTTCAGAAGCAGGGAAACCGCCTTGCTTTTCGGGGGAATGTTCATCTTGCCGACCTCCCTGAAATGTCCGGCCTGTCCCTTGCCCGGACTGCCGGATCGCGTTGTGATGAGAATCGAGATTCCGTTGATTGCCGTAAAGCGTTTGAAATTGTCTGAGAAAAACAAAGGAGGACTGTTGTGTTTCAGGATGAAATAAATGCTTTTGTCGAAACCTTCCTCCGCAGGGAGAAGCGCGACCGCATGCGCTATCTATTGGGGAATCCCCGAAAGCGCCGCGCCGGACTGGACCGCTTCTGCCATGAAACCATGGATCTGATCGACCCTAAAAAGATCCTGCTCGAAGGCGCGGATCTCGAACGCAGGGACGAATTCCGGCGTTTTCTCGCTGCTCATAGCGTCCCCGTGATCGTCTTCTCCCCCGACGCCTATCCGGAAGGGGAGCGGATGCCCGTCCGGGATGCCCTCGCCTTCGCGCTCACCGGACTGGACGCGGTCCTGATCCTCGGAGAGGGCTACGCCGTCGTCTTCGGAGAACCGATGAAGGGCGGACGGGATAAGGTGCTGCTTGCCGCCCGGACGGACGATCGGAATTAGGTAGGCAGATAGCATGCACGCAAAGGACGGGATCGGCGGGGATCCCGTCCTTTTTTGCGCCTTGCGTGATATCTTTCGTCATTCGCCTTCGCGGATGGACTCGACGAGTTTGGAGAACACCTTGTTGTAGACTTTCTCGCTCTTCTTGAAAGAGGATGCGAAATCGGTGCTCTTGGACACGCCGATCAGGTCGCGGAGGGAGAGCATCATGTTCGACATGCCGTAGTTGTAGATGTACGCGAAGTCCGTCTTCATGGAATCGTGGATCAGGTCGATGACCTGGGAGGCGGCGTCCGAGGAATCGCGGCGGTACTTGTTCTTTAAGATCACGTCGTAGTAGCTCGGCATCACGTCGTAATAGTAGTAGTATCCCATCTTCTCGAGCACCGCCGTGGAGGTCTTCACGTTTTGGCTTACCACGGGGATGCAGAGGATCACCGCGTCGTCATGCGTGGCGGAGCCGTAGGTTTCGATGGTCTCGTCCAGCTTCGGAACGGGGACGATCGTGAAGTCCGTCTGCATGTCGCGGATCATATCGAGGCGTGAGAATTTTTCGCAGAGGAAGAGGACCTGGTTGTTCTCCATCATCTCGAAGGTCGGGATCCCCTCGACGTAGTAGGAGCCTTCGTTGTTCCAGAGAAAATCGACGAGGGTCTCGACGAACTTGACCGTCGTGTCGTTGTTGAAGTCGATGTAGGGCACGCCTTCCTCATCGCGGGCGCAGCCGTGCACGCCGCAGTCGATGATGAAGTGGTCGACGTCGCTGCGGGTCCAGGACGCGAAGCCGAAGGTGTCGCCCACATCCTTTTTGCCGTTGCCGTTCCCGTCGACGTACAGGCTCCCGACGATTTCGGAAAGCTTGTCGAAAGTCCAGTCGCCGTTCAGAATGGTTTCATAGATATCCCCCACGTCCCGGCCGATGTCGGTGAGCAGGTCGGTGTTGAGGATCATCATGGATGCGCGGCGGAACACGTCGGGAGAGGCGTCTCCCGCGAGGAAATAGGTGTGGGTGTTGTCGGCCATCGTCTCGTGGATGTAGTTGAGGTACCACCACGGCTTCTCGTAGTCGATATACACGTCTTCGCACTCGTTGAGGTTGGCGAAGATGTGCTGAGACACGACCGGCGCGACCTTCCACTGCGTGCCGTACACGATCTCGTAGATATCGTCGCCCGCTTTGTATGCGTTCGTCAGCTTGGTCGGCTCGATGCCGCCGTTTTCGATGTGCTCGAACGTGCAGTCGAGATCCTCCATGACCTTCTGATTGGAGGTGAAGACCGCGTCGTTCAGAAGTTCGCCGTTGAGTTCCGTCACGCTGACGTTATAGGTCTGCTGGTCGTGGAAGTGCAGGAAGCGAACGGAGCTCCCGCCCAGGCTCAGATCTTCCGGCACGGAGCAGACGAGCATCTCTTCCGCCGCCTCCGTCTCCGCCTCTTCCGCCGCAGGGGTCACATCCGTGTTTCCCGCGTCCGCACCCCCGGCCGGATCGCCGTTTCCTTTTTCGCTGCATCCCGCGAAGGCGGGGACAAGCATCACGAGCGCCAGAAGTAGCGCCGTCAGTTGATTCCGTTTCATGGTATATTCCTTTCCCGGCAGAGGATCCTGCCGCAGCGTCGTCTTTTGATGATGTCATGCGTTCATCCTGCACACGGTCAGGATCTCGCCCGGCGTCGTCGGGATCTCGGTGATCTCTGTGTCAAGCGGGATCGTCTCGCCGCCCCGGAGGAGGACATATCCCTCGCCCGGCCGCTCGATCCGGAGGAGCATCCCTTTTTCGCTGAGGATCTGTGCACGGATCGCCCCGCCGTTCAGCTCCGCATCGACGACGAACGCGCCGTAGGCCCGCAGCCCGTGGAATGAGGCATCCGCCGACCGGTCCCAGCAGGGGAAGAGCCGGACGATCCCCTCGTAGCTCTGGAGGAGCATTTCGTTGACCGTTCCGGGGATGCCCGCGCTGTTCTCGATCCCGCCTCCGCCGTACCGGATCATGCCGTTCGGCAGTCCGCGCCGCTCGAGCACCTCGTGGATGTGGCCGATGATCTCCTCCGGCGGGAGTCCGAGCCGCGCCGCCATCGGATAATAGGCGCAGAAGCGGTTGTGGCTGTCCCAGATATTGAGTTTACGGTGGGTGTTTTTCGCCGCCTCGAAGAGATCGGGCGTGATGGTTTTGCCGACCGCGCCGATCGGCATCATGTATTCGAGCGTCAGTTCGCGCAGAACGTCGCTTCCGTCGATCCCGCGCAGGATCGGCCCGTCGTCGGTATCGATGGTGTCGGCGCCGGGCAGGCGGTCGAGGATGTCCTGCCACACGGGGATCTTGTCCTCGTCAAGCCCGAGGGCCGAAGACAGATCGATCATCAGCTTCATGAGCATCCGCACGAGCCCGCGCGAGAGGATGGGATTCCTGTCGTCCTGGCCAGAGGGCATGTGATCGGGACCGGCATACCATCCGACCTCGTTCAGGGAATCGTTGTAGATCTGATAGACCCCGTCTTCGAGCACGAGGTAATCCTCCCAGAATTCCGCGACCGACCGGAGGAATTCATAGTATTCGCGCCGGGCAAATTCCTCGTCCCGCGTCGCGTACCAGTGCATCATCGGGACCACGGCGGCGTAGGCTCCGTTGCTCTTCTGTCCGAGGAAGAGGTGCCCGTGCTCCTTGGTGTCCGGGCGGACGTCGGTCTCCATCCCGAGCGGACCGATCCCGACGGGGAAGTACGCGCCCCTCGTGCCGAGATACTCCGACGCATACCGCCTGGCGATCGGCAGAAAGTCGTTCAGCGGGGAGAAATAGCACGCGAGCAGCTCCGGATGGTTCGAGGCCGTCAGCGCGTAGAACGGCGCCTCGAAATTGTAATTGAGGTGATAGTCGCCGAACCAGCCCATGCCGTCCGCCGTGGAATACGCGCCCCAGAGCCCCGGCGGGAATTTCTTGTTCCCCGCGCAGCAGGCGACCGCGTAGATCCCGGCATACCATCCGCGCTCGAGTTCCTTGT
>Ga0129306_1001788_pt1 | contig 22139 bp, 20 predicted proteins | sample P827metagenome_FD_94438 | JGI IMG/M metagenome (GOLD analysis project Ga0129306, IMG submission 94438) | Capybara group fecal microbial communities from Wisconsin, USA - P827 metagenome | ecosystem: Host-associated > Mammals > Digestive system > Large intestine > Fecal | place: USA: Wisconsin... | reverse complement strand
ACCAATTCGGCGCACTTACCCATATTTCGTCACCTATACACGGGTGACGATTATTATTTTATCTATCGGAACATCAAACATATCCGCAAGAATTATCAGGTTGTCAATGGTGGGAACAGCGTCTCCACGCATCCACTTGAATATAGCCTGCGGAGTATTGAAACCGCATCTTGCCTGCACATCGGATATCTTGAAGCCCTTGGACTTGATGATATTCTTGATATTATTACCTGTTGCCTTTACGTCGATCACCGGCATCGTGAGCAACTCCTTTCTCTGTATTATGATAAACAAAAACACCGCCTGCTTACATACAGACGGTGTTTATCATTTGTATGGATCACAACACAAAGAAAGTGTTCTCCGAAATGACTATCCACTACGTTTATCTGTATGCAGCACAAATAGAGCCTCTTCACTCTCGTGATAGAAACTTTCTTCATAGTGTTCGCTATACAGATATACCATAGTAAACTGTCTCATTTCGGTTAACTCCTTTCGTAATATTTCTTTTTACAGAGGTCGCTTCCGACCGTTTCTGTTCTGACTTTACCTGTATTATATCATAGCTTTTTGGAAAAAGCAAGTAAACCGTGGGTATAGCAATGTATACTTTCTGCATATTAATTTAATAAATATTGTGGTCACGCTGAAACTTGAACTTAGTCATTGGAATACCATAATTGCTTACGGTTTTCAAATATTATGTTTATTTTGATTCAGTTCATGTATTCAATCAAAATATTTTTGATAATTCCCATCCATGGTTATTATCTTCTTGGTAGTCACCAATGATTTTCGCTTGGAATATTTCACCAATTTTTATTTCATCCCTTAAATTTTGTATGTATTTTTGAGCGATATTAGATATGTGAATAAATCCATGATCTCTTGAATCATCTGTTTTTATTTTAACTGAAACAAATGATGAATTAACTGATATTACTGTACAGTGAACTATATCATTTGTTTTTAAAAAGGCTGTATTTGCACAGGCTGAACTAACTTTATCTACTTCGACAAAAAGTTCATTTGTGAATTCCTTACTTCTATGTTGATCTTGTGGCGGAACACTTGTATTTTCTTTCACTTTTTCAATACACATTATCGCTGTTTTTAACGCTTCGTCTATTATATTGCATTTTGCAGCTGAAAATAGTGTTTCAAACTCTTTCTTTTGTACCCTTGCTTTACCATAATTAACTGATTTGCCAACCAAATATGCTCTCATTGCACATAAAAGATGATATTTGAACGATTTTAGATCACGTGATATTTTTTGATTTCTGAATTGCTGTTCAACATAGTATAAGTAATAAGCAGCAATATAGTATGCTTCATACGAATCTGTATCAAGAAAAATACGATTTTTATATGCGTTTAATAGTTCACCGTAGTATCTGTGTGTACTTTGAGGTTCGTTTAAGAACATAGCTAAATACGAGGTTATTTGGGCAGTTAATGAAATTACTTTGTTTTTGCTAATTGAATCATCCAAATCATATTGTTTAGAACGTCTTTCGTAAAAGAGTCTATATTCTGGTTCAATTGAATTATAGAAATCTTGTAATCGTTTATGAAATTTTGTTGAAGAAACAAATGCTTCAGATTTGACTTCTGTTTGCCTATTCGTAGTATAAATAATTCTATCAGCAATATTTGAATTGCTAACTTCGATTATTTTAATTACAAGATAAGAATTCTCCTTTATAAAATCTTGGTTATCATATAAAACATAACTTGTTTGGCAGCCATTAACTATTTGATAGTCATACATCTCTACGTTATCACCTGTAATCTTAATTTGGTTAGCGACTATAGTGATGCCATTATTTAAAATTGCAAAACGAGCTTGATCATCAGTATCTTTTAAAGTGGTCTGTATTTCAGAATTAATGACATTATATCCTTGAAAATCACGAACATTATCTTCAAAAATATTATTCATTATTTTTCCATCACTGTCAATTAACAAATTAATATAATCTTTGCATTTTACAAATCCTATATAAGCTTGTTTTACTCCGTCAATTTGTGGGAATGTAGCTCTTTTTTCCATAGCTATTTCCCTTGATACCTTTTTCTTTAGTTCCTTATATGTCGAAATTATTTTTTCATGATCGTATTTATAGAAATTCACACTAGAAAAAATAGTATTCTCAACCAAAGGCTTTAGTTCTATATCTATTCTTGGTTGTATACCATTTCCATCATCCCATGTTCCGCAGCAGGCGTAATATAAATCTAATGTAGGGGCTTGCGATAAATTAACACTGTTTTCGTATATGTAGTCTTTAATGGCGATAAGAGACTCCATTTTTTCATTTGTTTCTGGCCGGTTTTCTGGTGATTCAAAAAAGGCTTTTACTCCATATATAAAATCACCAATTTCAGATGCATTGAATTTTTCACTTGTTTTGGATTGTATAAAAACAAGTGAGACTTCAAGGTTAGACATATTCTCCATAATGCTCTTTGCTTGATTTATATCAGAAATCAAGCGCTCATTAATTATGATAGCGACACCATCGAGTCCTTTTTCTCCAGCATCTGTCATTATAAGATTAGGATCGAATCTTTCGCTTGAATACTTGTTAATTATGCATCTGTTTATGAAATGTTCGAATGCAACCTCTTCACTAAGACTCTCTAATTCGTATTCATGAATATGAGTTTTTAAAAAGCTTTGTATAATTCTATTCATTGATATCCTCCGTGTTATTGATTAGTTTTTTAATTGTGCATAAAGTATCATTTATAGCATTTTTCTTCAACTGACATTCCCATACAACAACGACCTTCCATCCAAGTGCCTGAAGGTCATTTATTTTTCTGCTGTCACGCTGTTTATTGGTTTCAATTTTATTCACCCAGAACTCCGTGTTGGTTTTCGGTACAACAAAATAACGACATCCTTCATGACCATGCCAGAAGCAACCGTTCACAAAAATCACTGTCTTATACTTTGGTAACACAATATCGGGTGTGCCTGGTAACCTTTTATCATTTTTTCTGTATCTGAATCCCTGAGAGAAAAGATACTTGCGTACTATTTCTTCAGGCTTTGTATTCTTACCTTTGATACAGGACATATTATAACTTCGTGTTTCTTTATCATGTACGTCCATTTTTATACTCTTCTATGTATTTATCTGTTTGTAGCATAAGCCAGAACATTCCTTCAAGGAGTTTTACTGGGATGCTATTGCCAGCCATACGGATAATCTTATCTCTCGGGAAGAACCAGTCTCCTTTATGAAACTCAACATTCCGCTTCTTGATATTTTTGAAATCCTTGTCCCTGAATCCCATGAACAACAGGCATTCTCTTGGAGTGAGGTATCTGAATTTACTCCTGCCTTCGATACCACTTTCAAAGAACAGGTTGCCGGAATTAGGATTTCTGTCCTGCTTTGTAGTTATTGTTCGTATATATTTGATTTCCGGATTGAAAGAACCGTCGGGAAGCACTATCTGTGGATTTTCGTCCCATATTCTTCTCCTTGAGGGAGTATCATTAGGCGTACATTCAATAGCTTCTTCCAAAAGCTTTTTGTCGGAGTAATCAGTTCTCAGTAACTTTTTGATGCTCTTCCTCTTATAGAATTTACTTTTCTTATATGATGTCCTGACATCTTCTTTTTGTATTCCGTCAAAATATGCTTTTAACTTCTTATGAAGTTCCTCGTCATCTCCGAAATAGACGCTTAACATCAGTAATCTTGGTCTGTTCTGAGGCAATCCGAAGTCTGCAGCATTCAGTTCATAGTATTGGCTGTGATAGCCAAGCTCTTCAAGATCATTCATCCAGATGCTGAAATTCCCGTAATGACGTTTAGAAAGCAACGTCGGGACATTCTCCATAAGAAGAAAACGAGGGAGCATTTTATTATTATCCTTCATTTCCTGAAGAATTCTCCCGACTTGCCATAAAAGGCTGGATCTGCTGTTAGAATCCTTGTCTATGCCTTTATTATAGCCGTGAAAAGCGCCTACATTAGATAAGTCCTGACATGGAAAGGAGTAGGTCAGAATATCAACATTATCGGGCATTTCAGCACCATCAAGCGAGCTGATATCCACAAAATTATTGCTTTTCCTTATTCCGGACAATATATACCTTAGTGCTTCAACGGAATATGTCTTCAGCATACTGTAATCCATCGGCTGTTTACCGTCATTGCTGAGGGTATATTCTTTCAGTATTTCAAGTATATCAGATTTCTCCATTTTTGCGATCTCTGTATCAAGGTCAGGAGAATTATGTATTGCATCATACGCTACAAAAGCGTGGATATCCCATTCACAGGTAGCGAGCGTATTTATCTTGACGTTGAGATTTTCAAGTGCCCGTGCCTGACTACCGATTCCACTGAAAAATTCAACCAGATTATAGGTCTGATTCATTGCTTCTTTAGCAACCCTTCTGTTATCAATTTATCTTCAAGTCCGAGAGCTGTCTGTATCGATTTTGTTACTCTGGACGGTACTTTACCTGATGAAGTTATCGGGACATCACCAGTTTTAGCCATTTCAACAAGCTGATTAATTGCTGTCAGTTCCTGGAAAGAAGGCTTTATTCGATGATCCTGAGCAATTTTTACAAGACTCTGCCAATAATCCACACCACGGTTTACAATTTCCATTATGTTTTGCAGGTTGTTTTCCTCTTTTTTCTCGGTTTTTGCAGCTTGTTCGACATCTCTAACCTCTGCTGAACTAATCAGTTCCCGCAAAAAATCGGCAGATGGCTTATAATCTATTGTATCACGAAAGCGTTCCCATGTCAAAAGTTTTTTGCAGTATTCTGTAACAATGACACCATTGCTGTCACAAATGAAATCATTGGTCATTTTTGTGACGATTTCAATCTCACGCATAAAAGCAGGTGATAATGCCTGTTTATCCCAGATCTTCATCCAGTCCAGTGAGAAACCGGAAGGAATCGACGATATGATTTTTGCTATTGAATAGGGAACTATATTCAGCTTATAACCGCCTGTTTTATACCAGAATCCGGTAGGGTTACGGGCCGAATCCTTATGTGATTCAAGATAATAATCAACAGATCTGTATATTATAGCAGCACAGATACACTTCTTGAAATAGAATTCATTGAATGATTCTCTGTTTTTTCTGAAAGCCTCACTGATTTCGGTTCCGAAAGCCTTCATGGTCCAGTTCTTTCCTCTTGACACGATATCAGGTCGCAAAGAGAATACTGCTGTAATATACATTGCAAGCTGTTCCTTAGTGATAATCTGAGCTTTGGGATATTTTGACATAAAGCGTTTCTGCTCGTCTTTGGAAAGCTTGACCTGTTCCTGCTTATATTTCTTTCTTGAACGCTCATAGTACCAGCCAGTCGGAACAGCCGACTGGCCAGGAGGTGCAAGGAATCGCTTGGACATCTTCTCCATCTGAATATGGAAAGGATCATTAGAGAAGAGATCGGCAGCCGTGACCTTATTCTGACTGTTAGCAAATTTAGCAATTGATTGCACCATTTCGTCATAGAAGCGTATTCCATTCTCATCTTCGGATTCGCGATCATCAATTACAGTCAGCTTCATAGGAACATAAATGCCTTCAAGTTCGGTATTGGTTCTTTTGAGTACCGCTTCAGCAAGAGAAGCGGTAGTCTGACCGCCATTGATGATCTGAAGGTCTACAACTCTTGTGATGTACAGTTGACCGTCAATCAGCTCGGTTTCAACGTCTGAAGCAGTTGTGGCTATGCCATTATTATAGGTGAAAAATTTTGTAGGATCATTGTTGATAGTTCTCCTGATACCGCTGTTAACACTTTTTGAACCACCTGTACCGAGGAAAGCTCTGACATTGCCTTCAAGCACACGACTTCCATGCTCTATGTAGATATCCGCAAGCAATTTACCCGGAATAATAGCTATATAGGCTTCATAGTCAAGATTATCACCAATATCACCCTTGATACAGGGTATACCCTTGTATCCATAATCTTCCTCAACATCAATGACAATAGGCTCATTGTTGTTGCTGTTTTCCATCTCAAAAAAACGTTCAGGATACCAGAGCGCTATTTCAAGGGGCTTGCCGTTGAAATCTTCCTTTTTAATCCGCTTATTTGTTTTGGTAGTTTTTTTCTTTCCTCTGGTATTCTTGATTGTTGTTTCAAGAAGATTGGTGCTCAGAAGTTTGGTATCAAGCTCCTTATTGGTGAGAATAAAGAATTTTATTTTCAGAACAAGCTCCGGATCATTACTGTCTGCATTTATTCTTCTGCGGATATAGCTTGCTATTTTCAGCACATCGTCAGAATCGTCAAAATATGAGCTGATTGTTCCATTACAAACTTCATCGAGAAAATAGTAAAGTCTCCAGTATAATTCATCGACTCTTGTTCTTGTAAGTTTGTCTGTTTCTTTTGAATCCTGAAAGTCACTTATGAGCAGTATAAGGCTATGGTCGGTTTCATCAAAGCAATAGCCGTCAGCTCGCATCAGTCTTCCACCCTTGCCCTTCTTGTCGCCCATTCCTGTTCTTTCAGGTGAGTCAAGCTCGTTGAAATCCATCAGAAGGTCAAAGGTGTGATTCAAAAATTCATCCTCAGTATCTGTACCGCTATGGGCAGAATCAGCCCTTAGTGTTTCCAGAAATTCTTCTCTGTACTCCTGATAGTCCATAGACTCAACTCCTTTCAGCCTTTTATTTCAAATTCAGCTATTTTATTAAGATCAATATCATATGTTGCTTTCAATACTGCTTCAGGAACATCTCCGGGTATCAGCTTCGGAAAATCTTCACTGACACGGAAATTTTTGCAATATATCAGCTCAAAAACAAAATCATCGTAGTAGTTATGATATTCATATCCCTGTAACGCAACCTTCGACATGAACAAATCACGGTCATCGCTGTCAGAAAAACGATTGCGGATATCAACGATAAGTTTGTTCAGCGTGATGCCGTTATACTCTGTACTCATTTTCTCAAGAGCATATACGGCGAGTTCGCCGTCATGTTCGCTGTCAAGCTGCTCAAGAGAAGAAATATGCACTACCTGCGAGCTTCTGCGTATAGTCTTGACCTCCGACCATGTATCACCATAGGAAAAGTCCTTATGTGTCAGTTCCTGTCCGCTCCAGCTTCTCAGTGCTTCAGGTAATCCTATGCGTTTGCTGAGCTGATCTCTCAGAAACAGGAGCTCACCTATAAGTCCCATAATCTGTGCTTCATTCAGAAAATCCTTTTTAGATGATACGAACATTTTCTTCCACTGATGAAAACGTACTACAATAGCGTTATATCCGCCTTTTTCATCTATCAGATCTCTTGTCTGCTCTATAAGATCATCGCAGAACGTATAGAACAATCCGCTTATTTCCTCGTCAGTAAGAGAAAACCGTATTGTCTTGTATTTCTGGTTATCATATTGATTGACTTCAATAGCAGATGTTCCTTTAACCTTACGAGGATTGAATGCCGACCGCAGTTCAATAGACTTACGCCCTTTTTCATCAAGTCCAATGTATAATTCAAGCACATGGTCAGTACTTACCCTTGAATAGAAATTTGGAGATGTAAAATCATCAAATCGCTTTTTCAGTTCTGTCATTCTTCCTCCTCGCTTTCCAGAAGGATTTCATCCCGCTCAAAGTAATTGTATGTTTTATTTGCTCGATAACACGATATTTCGTGGATTGCCTGATTGTCATTTGCAGGGAAACCGAGGGCAAATCCTACAGATACAGCATCTCCCATAGCGTTTTTCATTCTGTTAAATGATTCGGTATTGTTATCATCGCCTTTGGCATTGATAAAATATACCACGAGCAGTGGGCGACGATTTTTTATATACTTAAACCATGTTTCACCAGGATATGTTGCATCATTGGCAAGAGGAGTTCTTTTCCTTTTGAGATAGTCTTCTCTGAATTTTTCCTGCGCTTCAGCTATAATATCAGCCGCTGACATATCCGGAGTATCAAGAATACCTGCCAGTCCGTCCCCCGGGCCGCCCAGCTTTCCTCTGCGACCAATATTCAGTCTGTCATCGTATTCGGAAATTTGACAATTGCTTCTGAGAATTGGGATAATCTCTGTATTACCAAGTATGATAGGACATATATCAGAATTCTTTTTGCCTTCAGTGAACGCAATATCGAATTCGGCAATACTGTTATCGTCACAGTTTGTCAAGAATTTTAGAATCTGAGTCGGTCTGAACTTTGCATTGAATTTTGAAATAGCAAGACTGTCAAGAAAATCTATGATACGTTCTTTCGGAACTTTCAGTATCATTTTTTTAGTTTTACCTTGATTAACCGTAACTTGTTCTATTCTATATTTATCTTCAGCAAGTGCATTTATGAATTTAAGTGTCTTCTGATAGTTTTTCACCTGCTTCTCCGGACTATAAATCAGGTATGGTGTCTCTATGATGCTGCCGAAATAGCTGTATGTAACCAGTTCATCAACGGAATTACGCATCTTATTAGCAGATGTGATTTGCAGATCATCGGAATCGTTCTTTACACGGATACCAAAATCTTTTGGACGCATATGGTTTTCATTCATCAGACGCATATCCGCTTTCAGCTCCTCGGTTGCCTGTGATATTTCAGCATACCATTCAGCTGAAGCTCTATGAGTCCATATACGGAACAGATCTTCATATCCACGTCTGTAGCCGAACCATCTGCCCATCTGCATCAGTACATCATATGTACAGGTGTTACGATAGAAGTAGCTGATAATCAGACCTTCCAGCGTCAATCCTCTTGAAAGTGCAAGACCTCCGATGGCAATAACCCTTATACTTTCATTTGCAGGATAAACGAGCTTATCCGTTCCTTTAGCACTGTTTACGACTTTTATCATTATAGGTTCAACAGCATTATACAGGCTGTCCACAATATCATCCCACTCAAATTCTGTATCTGAGAAATGTGTCTCCCACAAAGAATGAATTCTTTTCAGTACAGGACTTTTCATTGATTCTTCAAAATCATGACTGAGATTGAATTTGATTTCCCTGTAAGCCTTTGTATGAATATCTTCCACTTCAGAACGGATATGCTTCTGAACCTTTACAAATCGTGACATATTGATAAGCATAGAACGATGCGTTCTGGTATCACCTCGCAGGTCTCTGATTGCATTTACAATATAGAATGAATATATTGCATCTGTAAGGCTATCAGGCAGATCCCCCTGCCATTCTTTCTTATGCTTGAAGTAGAATGAATACCCGTCGCTTTCCTCTACGCCTGCGTCAGTAATATATATAAGCTGAGAATGATATTCTCCGTTCTCGGCAAATATCTTTTCCGGACCGATATAGTTGGATGGAGTGGGCAGAGATACTATAAAGTCTTCAGGAAACAGATCCTGATTTTCCATTTCTTCTGTAGTTTCAGGATCAATAAACACATTAGCAAAAGGAGTGGCTGTAAAGCCGATATAATTTGAACGAGTGAACAGGTTCGCAAGATTTCTGATAAGACGGTTGATAGTGGTAGGATCTTCTTTATCCTTGCTGGTATTAATAGAAGCATTATCAGCTTCATCATCAATCATAAGCATAGGCTGATCAATTTTACCTGTGAGTTTATCAGCATTGAGGTTCTGAAGCCATTTTGTGAGCTTATTAAGCACATCTTTCTGTTTTTTGATGACAAAAACAACAGCATTGAAATTGCGTAATGCGACAGCTATTTTGTCGGAATTGCCGGTAAAATCGTTGTTTCTTGATGTAAGTGCTGTTGCAAAGATATCCTGATTATCCATTCCTACACCGACACGTCTTCCCCCTGTTGCAGGATCGGACATATCTATACCTATAAATCCTTCTTCTACACGCTCCTGTGTCTGCTTACGGAGGGATTCTATTGTACCTGTCAGAAGGATAAAAACTTTGAAACCAGCATCAGCAGCTTTACATATCAGTCCGATATATGTTGAAGTCTTACCGGACTGTACATCACCAATAACAAGACCTCTTCTGAGAATCGGTACATCTGTTTTGATGTTAGGATTCAACAGGTAATTCATAAGATCCTGATCAAGTGTTTCATTGCCGAGTTTGCTGACAATATTCGGACTGAAATGCTTCTCGTCGATCAGATAGTCCTTATATCTGAGCCAGAATTTCTGATCAATTTCATCTTTTATGTCAGAATACCATTCTTCCTGATCATAATCATTAAGTATCTTGCTGCCGGGTCTGGATTGAATCATATACCTGTATTTAAGGTCGCGTTTGCAGGCTTCCCGTTCCTCATCTGAACAGTCTACACTTACAATAGAAAGTGCCTGAGAAATAAGTTCATCTATCTTTTCATCTGTAAGAGTATTGGCAATACCAGTAAGCTCTATCAGATTACGCACCATTCCGACTATATTATTAACTCTTTCCTGATTTACCATTATAGTGCTCCTTTAGTGTATCTTTCAATTCCGGGAAGTTACTGAACGGTTCTGACAGGAAAAGTCTGTCTATAACTCCATTTACATCTGCAGCACCTGCACCAAGTGCAAGTTTAACCATTACATCTGCCTTTGCTTCAACATCGGCTTTTCTTTCGTCAGTTACTTCTTCATCTATAACATTCTGAGATTTATCAATATAAATCTGCTGAAAAGGAATATTGCTCTCTATTTCTTCAAGAAGCATATCGAGATACGGAAGCGCATCCTCGTTGATTTTTTCCTTTATCAGATCGAAAACCTTAGAATCACGATTGATACGGTATGTGAATAAACCTTCACGCAGGCTTACACGATCCCATACATAATCCATATCCTCATCTACTTTTGCAACTCTGCCACGATAAGTCTGCTTCTGTACAGACCTGTCCATTGCATCGTCAACGGCTTTGGTCAGTCTCTTGCGGATTGACGGAGGAATAGTAGCACTCTGCTTTTTAATATCTATGCCCCATATATCATCAAGGGTGTTAGGTATATCAACTCTTATTCGGGCATACTTGGTAAGCTCGTCACGATGCCTGTTGAACCATGTTCCCCATACAATAAGGCGTTCGTTGCGATATATATAGAATCCTTGCTTTGAGCGATAATTCTCTATACCGCCTGAGCGCTTCTTGTCTTCAGGTGATAGATCTTTCTGAAAAGGAAGAATATAAGGCTGAACATATACAGCCTGATCTTTTCCCTCAGAATCTGGTATCATGATTTTAATTTCTCTGCGGATATTGGTTTTATTATGATTCTCAAGGAAAGGATCAAAACCTTCGAGCTGAAAGTTATTAATCTTTATTCTGACAGCGGATTTATCGTTTCTGTTAAGAAAACGATGAAATATAAGCGAAAGATAATCCGAGGTTTCCGTCATGTGTGTACTGAGAGCGCCATAAACATTTCCTGTTGACTTTTCCATCATGTCGAAGTTCTCCCACAACACAACTGTGCCGCTCTCAAGGTTATCAAGGTAATCTGAAAAACGTATTTCACTTATCTGTTTTGCGGCACATTCAATAACATACCAGTCACGTTTTTCTTCAATAACGTCAAGATCCCAGATATATGCTGAAACCTTGCCGTCTTTTTTACTTATTACTGTCAGTTTCCGGCATTGAGAAAGAGAGGCAGCCTTTAATCCAAGTCCGAATCTTCCGAGGTCATCATCAGACCTGCCATCTCTTTTGGCTTCACTACCGTATTTCATAGCATCAAATAATTCCGATTTTGTCATACCGTAGCCGTTATCACATATTGCCACATAGCATTCTGAAGGATCTACAGGAAAATGAAGTATAACCTCATGAGCGTGAGCACTTATACTATTATCTATAATATCAGCGATGGCGCTTTCAAACGAATATCCCATTGCTCTCATTGATGTCATAAGAACATCGGCTGTCGGTTTGTTCTCTCTGAGTCTGCTCATTCAGGAATCACCTTACAATCATTTAGTATAGTTGGTGTATAGTGATGATTTTTGTTATATCCAGTTACATTATATCATAAATTGCTGCTCATTGCAATGATTCTGTAAAAATATTTTGTGCAGTTACAGAATTATTTTATGCACAACAAACAAAATGCTCTGTTCAGTAATTCAAAGCGATTAAGGTTGTTATGTTTCAATCAATTAATTGGCGGCAGATAAAGCATTAAAGTCAAGTGTGAGCAAATAATTCTCATTATAGCACCTGCAACATACACAATTGCAGGTGCTGTTTTTTGTGCGTTTATCCAAAGATTTGAAAAATGGCTGTGCAAAACGGCTTTCCCAGTTCTCTATAAGTAGAGGGTATTGAAAGGCGTCCTCCTCATCGGCGACAATAAGGCAACGATAAAAACGCGAGTTTTATTCAGCCGGCTTTTATGCAGCTCTACAAATTAAAGTGAAAGTTGTGTGAAATAGGTTATCAAAATGCCTCTCCCATTCCCCTATAAGTAGAGGGCAAAATAATCGGCACATATTGGTCGTGTTTTGTGCAGCTATCCAAACTTTTTTAGTCAGACTTCAAAAACACTTTCTCCCATTCCCTTATATATGGAGGCGATAAAAATGAGAACATTGATGAGCAGACAATTATGCACCTCTACAAAATAATACGAAAATATTATGAAATGGGTGGTAAAACGGTTTCTCCCATTCCCTTATAAGTAGAGGGCAAAATAAACAGCTGCCATATGCCTCGGCTTGTGCATAGTCACAAAATTTATGAAAACAGGGCTACAAAATGCCTCTCCCAGTTCTTTATAAGTAGAGGGGCATAGAATCTTGACAATTGAATATCCTGCGCAGGAGTGATACACAGCAGTTAAGTGCGCCGCAATAGTTCCGCAGAGTGTCCTCAGCAAGTTTGGCTACCGAGCCGTAAAGTAACGGTTCGCATACAGTAGCCTGCGAAGTCGGCTGAAGGGGCACCCTTCTTCGGAGGGGCTTAGCGCATCGAGCTGTGAACTACTTCTCTCACGTCACGCAAGGCGGAATGAAAGGAACGGTACTGCGCAAGGGCTCCTGTAAAATAATTGCTAACTTGCTACCAAATTGGCTTAGGCGGCGATATATCTTCATTTTCGCTGATAGCAAAGTTGATAGTTGTTAGTTTTTTAATTGGCAAAATATACGAAGCGGCAAACATGATTCTGGGCAAGCCTACAAAGTTTCAAAATCATTGCCAAAAAGTGCCTCTCTCAGCGGCTACTTTATGAAGGACAAAAAAGCAGAGCCGGATTATTTGCTCAAACTTGTGCAATCATACGAACTTTTAAAAAAGTTGCTCAAAACAGCCCTTCCCAACGGCTACTATATGAGGCGCTAAAAATAGGAACATTCATAAGCCGGCAATTATGCACCTCTACAAAATAATATGAAAATATTATGAAATGGGTGGTAAAATGTGCTTTCCCATTCCCCTATAAGTAGAGGGACAAATAATTCGGTGCTTGTGCAGTCCTACAAAGTTTTACAAAAAGACTGTGCAAAACGCCCTTCCCATTCCCTTATAAGTAGAGGGCAATTTTCAGAAATGGAGAATTTTCTGAAAAATTTGCCGGAAAGGGTTATCAAAACGCCTCTCCCAGTTCTCTATAATTAGAGGGCAGAGTATCTTGAAAATTAAATATCCTGCGCAGGAGTGATAACACAGCAGTTAAGTGCGCCGCAATGGCTTGGAGGGGCTTAGCGCATCGAGTTGTGAACTACTTCTCTCTCGTCACGCAAGACGGAATGAAAGGAACGGTACTGCGCAAGGGTCCACACAAAACAATTGCTAACTTGCTAACGGGCAGGTCTTAGCGCCGATATATCTTTACTTCTGCCGATAGCAAAATCGGTAGTTGTTAGTTCTGCGATAGTAAATTACTAACGCTGAAAAAGCTCTGTATCACGTGCTTTGACAGTGTTTGGTAGTTTGTTAGTAAAATCAGAGTGGCAGGGCGGCGTGTCGCGCGTTTGTGCGCGGTTTGTGCCGCCCTGCGGAGAAAGGAGGGATAACTACACCACACGAGCTCTCGGAGCGAATCTGAGGGCAAATAAAGCGAGTTTGGAAAGGATGATAGGATGACTGAAAACTACGACAACAACATTTACAACGAGCCGTATTGCGTCAAAGACGGCTGCCTTTATGAAACAGTCGAGCGGAAAGGAAAGGTCACAGTGGTCAGGCTGTGCGATTACGTCCCCGTGCTGAAATCTGAGATAACATTTGATGACGGAAGCGAATGCCGCAAAGCATTTGAAGTAAGAGCTGTACATTCCAACGGAACAACGATGCCGACAGTCACAGTAACCGCAGACGAGATGAGCAGCATGAAATGGCTCATAGAGAAGTGGGGCTCGCTGGGTTCATATTCGCCTGCAAACAATACGCTCGGCAAGGTACGTCATGCAATTATGAGCACCAAAGCTGACGTGGAGTTCCGCACCGTGTACAGTCAGACAGGCTGGCGGCAAATAGATAATCGGTACGAGTTCCTGATGCCGTCTGCGGCGAGTCAGTTCACAGTGGAGCTGCAAGGCAAGCTGAACAGCTACAATTTTCCGAAGTCTTGTGATACGGACAAGCTGTTTTATCTCACAGCGCTGTTAGAGAACGGTCTGCTTCCACAGCGAGTTATGCTTCCGTTGCTTGCAGTAACATTCTTGTCTCCGCTGGAGCACTTCCTGAAAGCGGCGAGCTGTGAACCGAAGTTCATAACTGCACTGGTCGGAAAGACAGGAACGCGCAAGTCAACCACTGCTGCACTGATGTGTTCGTTCTTCGGAAGCTTCACTGCAAGTACGCTCCCGATGTCGTTTCACGATACGGCAAACAGTATCCTCAGCAACATCTATTCGCTGAAGGACGTGCTGACCTGCGTCGATGATTTGCACCCGAACGGCGTGTACGGCGACTCTGAAATGAAAAGCACAGCGCAGAATCTGTCGCGCTTCTACGGCGACCGAATTGGTCGAGCTCGCCTCAACAGTAAGATAGAGTTGCAGCCTTCACGTCCGCCCACAGGTATGTGTCTTGTCACTGCGGAGTACGTTCCGGAAATATCGCAGAGCGGTCTTGCGCGCTACTTCATTGTCGAGATGAAAGCAGACGACATAGACCTCATGCTGATGACTGAGTATCAGCAGCTTGCAGCAGACGGTGTGCTTGCGTCAATCATGCACAGCTACGTTGACTGGCTGCGCGAAACATATCTCTGTGGCTATGAAAAGTTCGTGCATGGTTTGTCCGATACATTCAAAAAATACCGCACCGAAATAACAGCGGAGCTGTCTGAAAGGTGCAGTACCTTTCACACAAGAGTTCCCGATACCCTCGCGCACCTGATGATCGGTTTCGACTATCTGCTTGCGTTCCTGAATGCAAAAGAAGAAATAGGTGTGCAGGATATGGAGAACTACAAAAGCTCATTCAAAAACATCATTGTTGCAAGCTCTGTCAGAAACAATTCCATTGTCGAGAACGAAAACTACTCCTATCAGTTCTGCGACAAGCTGAAAAGCCTCCTCGACAGCGGCAGGTGCAGTGTCAACTTCATCGGCAGCGACTGCGACATGAACCGCAAGGGCTTCATCGGCTTCGATGACGACAACTTCTACTACCTCATCATGAATGCGGCGTTCTCGGAGGTTGTGAAGCTGTCGAAGGAAATGGGCGAGAGCTTCTCAATTGGCAAGAATAGTCTGATACAGCAGCTGGTCGATGACGGCATCATGGTCGTGAAAGGTAAGCGCAACACAACAACTGTCCGCGTCACCGATGACCGTCAGATGAGTGTTGCAGTGCTTGATAAGTCGAAGATGTTTGCGGACACGGAAGTGCCCAAAATCGGGCAGTGACTGTCTGTTGCAGGTTAAAATTTCGGGGTCGCAGCCCCCGAAATGGTCACAGCGGAACGGCAAAGCCGACCGCAAAATAGCAGAAAAAGAGGGTTACGCCAAAAGGAGTCGTAACTTCGCTAAGTGTTACGATTCAGGAGTCGGAAATGAAAGAATCAGTGAAACATAGGACAATAAACGGTGTCGGAGAGTAATAATGGAGGGTATTATGGAGAAGAAGGAAAAACAGGCTGTGTGGCTCTACCCCAGGACAAAAGAGCTGATAATCAAGCATATGGACGAGGCAAATGCGCGTTCTCTGAGCGAATTCATCGAGGACGCTATCAAGTTCTACTCCGGCTACCTCGATTGCAATTCGGGTATCGCAACGGAATATCTCGCGCACGTCCTGACTTCAATTATCGACGGTATAGTCAAAGGTTCGGAGTACCGTATCAACCGCGGGCTCTTCAAGCTGGCGGTTGAGTCGGCGATGCAGTCTCACATTATCGCGGCAGTAAATGATGTTGACGACGAAACTATCGACGACCTCAGAGGAATGTGTGTCGACGAAGTCGCTCACATCAACGGCGTGATAAACTTCGAGCGAGCATACGATTATCAGAAAGGGGATGATGACGATGAGTGAAAAAGTGAGGACTGGCATTTATATTTCCGAGGACTTGCTTCGCGAATGTGACGAGTATCTCTCAAAGAACAGAGGTAGTCGCTCGGAGCTTATCGAGTCCGCACTTAGATTATATCTCGCAACGAGGAAGATAAAAGACAAGTCGGAAGTGCTTGTGCCTGAGCTCGCGGAGTGTATTTCCGCAGCCAGTGACGAGGGCATAACAAAGATATCAAAGGGACTTTTCCGTTACGCAGTGGAGGTTGAAATGCTCATTGCACTGCTGGCGGAGACCTTTGAAGTCAGCAAAAATCACCTCAAAGATGTACGCCGTGAGGCTGTCAACAATGTCCGCAGAACGCGAGGAAAGATAAACCTCGATGACCTTATCATGCGTAATGAGCGTGAGGGGATAGTCGACAATGATGACTCCCCGATACAGAGACTCGACTATTGTGACGGTACCTGAGTTGGCAAATCACAGTGAGGAAGAATAAAATTCTGGACAAATAATTCTTAATATGCTATACTTTGAGTATCTAAAACGAAATTGATTGTAAGGTGATACTATGTACCATGGTAGAATGACGGCAGAACTTGTGAAATTGTACGCTGAATATGAAGAAAAGTTTGGATATTGGGTAGGCGGAATAATGGACCTTGAATATGAGGACGAAGACTATGATGATTACATCGAAGATATTAAAACTGCAATAGCAACAAATACACACTTACCTGACCTTTATCCTGATGATGAAGATGATTTTTAATACCGGCTAAACCGCCCTTAACAAGGCGGTTTTCTTATTCCCACTTGGAGGTGATAAAAATGACCACGGCATTCATTCGTAAGGACTGACGTTCGTCGAAAGGAGAATAGAATGGGTGAAAACAACGAGGAAAGAATAGTTATGCTGACCATAAAGGAAGCAGCGGCTCTTGTGGAGGGACTGACAGAGTACCGTGTCCGTCAGATGTGCATAAACGATCAGGTGCCGCACATCATGGCAGGCAAGAAATATCTCATCAACAAGGACTTGTTCCTCAGGTATCTGCGTGGGGAGACTGCGTAAATAAATAGTGCGAAAAGGCGCGTTTCTGCTGGACTTTTCTGCCGCGTTGTGGTATGATGTCCTTGGTAGAAACGCGCCGTATTATTGAACGGAGGTTTTATATATGGCGGCTATCAGAAAAAGAAAAAACGGTTCGTATGAAATAAGAGTCTCCTGCGGTTACGGAGTAGACGGCAAACAGCACAACCAGTACAGGAGCTATTATCCCGAGCCCGGAATGACTCCGCGGCAGATAGAGAGGGAAGTCAACAAAATGGCGGTGCTGTTCGAGGAAGAGTGCATGAGGGGACAGGTAACCTCGGCGATAAAGTTCCAGCGATTTGCGGAGCAGTGGTTCGAGGAGTACGCGAAGATCAACCTCAGACCGACTTCGTATGCGAGAATGAAACAGCTCACCAAGCGCGTCTATCCTGCACTGGGACACAAGCGGATCGACAAGATAACTGCGCGCGACATTCAGCGTTTCATTACCGACATGATGATAAACGGCAGGAACGAGACCACAGGCAAACCGCTCTCACGCAAGACAGCGGTTCACCACCTGAGCTTCATCAGCGACGTGTTTACATACGCGATACGAATGGGTATGCTGAGCGACAATCCGTGCAGACGAGTGTTCGTACCGAAGCAGGAGCAGCTCGAAAAGGAGATATTCACGCTGGACGAGGTGCGGACGCTGTTCGCAAATCTGGAAAATGAGCCGATGAAGTATCAGCTGTACCTTATGCTTGCGATATACAGCGGATTCCGTCGAAGCGAAATGCTGGGACTGGAGTGGAAGGACATCGACTTTGAAAATGACCTCATCCACGTCAGACGTACATCGCAGTACACCGCGGAGAAGGGTATATACACGGACACCACCAAGACGCGGAGCTCCAAGCGTGTATCGAAAATGCCCGAGATAATAATGAACCTGCTGAGGCGGTTCAAAACGGAGCAGACCATCGAGGCACGACGGCTCGGGACAAAGTGGGTGGAGAACGACAGGCTGTTCACGAAGTGGAACGGCGAGCCTATGAATCCGCAGACACCGTTTGAGTGGCTGAAGGGCTACTGCGGACGTGTGGGAGTACCCTTCAAAAATATACACTCCCTGCGACACCTGCACGCGAGTCTGCTTATATTCGAGGGAGTGGACGTGGTTGCGGTCTCGGCTGATATGGGCCACAGCGTCGTAGGAACAACTCTGAACCTGTATTCCCATATGTTCCAGGAGGCGAGGGCTCGCAACTGCGAGGCTATCACCAACGCTCTGAAGTTCGCTCATCAGCCTGCGGAGTGCGTGAAATACGACGTTCAGAACCGCGGCGGCGAGCAGTTCGGGACATAAAAATGACCGCAGAGCCAGAACTCTGCGGCACACCTGAAAATAGTTAAAAGTGGTAATAAGTGGTCAGTAAGTGGTTACGGGTAGTTGGTTAAAATAATAAAAAACTGCAAATGGCTTAAATTAGCCATTTGCAGTAACCAATTAATGGTGACCCGTACGGGAATTGAATTAAATTTTTCACATTTTCTAACCTGCCGTGATATGGGAAATAGCCCGTATTTACGGCATTTTTCAACCTTAACTCGTTTTATTATGCTGTCCTTTATTCTATCTTTTTGAAACTTGTAAAGGACAGACAAAGGACAACGTTATGGTCATACTCCTGTTATTTTCTTTTGAGAAGAACATCAACCAAATAATATGGAGGACACGAAAATGAAAAATATTCTCGATGAACTTTACGACTATGACCTGTTCCACCTGACCGAAATTGAGGATGTGGACGGTTCATACAAGGCAGCACTCGACAGGCTCGTCAAGGCAGAAGCCGAATTGAAAAAAGCCTATCCCGACAGCACTGAAATTCTTGACGAATATCAGTCAGCGGACATTGAGCTGCATAATCTCGCCAACCGCAATGAGTTTCGCAAGGGCTTCAAGGTCGGCGCACAGCTTGTCCTTGAAATGATAAAGCCCATAAAGTGAGGTGGGCGGTATGAGCAGATACAAAAGTGAACAGACCACCTATAATCCACTGAAAAAGAAATACGTTTCTCTGTGGCAATTGGACACTAATACCGTGACCGTCACAAACTTCAATGTAGATACTCAGATTGAGGAAAGCAAGACCTACCACACCGACTTCATTAGGTATCATCTTCATTTCTCTGACAGTCATTGTCCTGACAGGCTTCGCAGGCTCGTCAATGAGGGTAGGATCGTGCAGTATCTTGATGATATGGAACGGAAAGTCAGTGAAGCTATCTCACGTCAGGTTGAGCTTTGGAAGCAGACCGATAGTTGCTATCAGAAAGCTGTTCTCAGCGGTGATTCCGAGAAGATGCTCGGTCTGAAGAACTGTTTCGTCTATATGGCGAGAGAAGCTGTGTTTGAGTGTATGGTTTATATTTAAGATTTATCGGCTGTGCCTTCGGGTGCAGCCGTTGTTTGATTTGCAATTATTGAAGCAATTAGCTCTTGATTTGCTTTCAAATCATTTCTGTAATACATATTTGATTCAAAAAACGATCTAAAATCAGGGTATTCTGCATTAATGGCTAAATGTTTATCGTTTATTAGAATATTAATATCAGATTGCTTTTCCCCAATTAATTCGTCCAAAAATAGACTTAAAGACATTGCCGCAAAAGCTAAAATAGTTATTATTGAAGTTGTTTTTGTATTAGTAATATTTTGATTTAGGAAAGGAATTATTATAAATGAGGCTATTCCAATAATAAATAGAATCATAGAAAAAACATTTTGAATTTTGATTATTGTTTTATGAGCATAGTCTTCAGGATGACAATACTTGTAGTTCTTTTTCAATAGCTCCTTGCAGTTTCCCACTACATTTCTAACGTTAATGGTTCGGGTTTGAGTAAATCCGTGCTGTATCTTTGATTCTAAAAATTCAATAGTGATTTTTAAATCTGCATTATATGTATTACTAATACAAAGATAGCCTGTAATTTTGCTAATGACGTCGCTTGCTGACAAAAGCAAAGCTGAAAACGACAATGCAAATAGTAAGTTTTCGCCTATATTCAATACATTGAAAGGATAAAGAATAGCCATTGATACATATACAAGAGCTAAAATAATAAAAACATATTTTGATTTTTTCATTAGTTCATCTCCTTCATACAGTTTAAGTAGAAAGACTTTATCATTTATTTAACCTATTGGAATTGACATCTCAGTCTGTTCTTTATAAACCAAATCTGTTTCGTTATCAGGTGCTTTTCGATAACTTTTATTTATTGCTGAATCTTTAATCTGCGTTGCTAAATCATCCATTATCTGAACGATTCTTACATGAATATCATAGTATTCTTCTTTATCTAAAGGAAAACGTTTCCTATTTTCTCCATGGGCAATACCATTTCTGCGAGCTAACAATCTTTCATCAATAAGATTGAAGGATGTATCATGTATAGATGAATCTAAATCCAATAATGCCATAAGCTCTTTAAATAATTCCGAATTCAGATTACTTTTAGTATCTATGATTTTATCACTTTGAATCTGGGGAATACTATTGGTACTATTTAGGATGGTATTTGTCAAATTAATATAATGATATACTTTTTTAGTGTTTTTAAATTGCTCAAATTCAGATGATAAGCTCATGGCATAAAAATTGGGCTTAAGTTCATTGTTATGTAACTTCTGATCTACTATGTGTTCGAGGTATAAAGATAAAAGTTTTTTAACCATTCCTTCCCAATGAGCATAAAGTAGCACTATACTTGATCGGAGAATAGTCAATTCATTCTCAGGCGAAGCGGTAGACACAATAAATCGTAACTGTGTTAATTCCTTTTTTCGCCAGGATAGTTCTTGATCTATTTTGTCAATTAATTTATCACAGTCCTTTAGATTTCCCACTGAAATACTCCTTTCCAAAAGAAGTCAATGTTTCAAATCTGTCAACTGCTCTTGTACCTGCACGAGTATATGTATAGAAAGTGTTCTGTTCATGTAACCCTTTTATCAGTTCTTCAATTTTTGTGAAATCTTCTGTTATGCCATCGCTATTTTGCAAAGCATTAGCAATTCCTACTGTTATTGTCAAAAAAGCAGCTGATAAAACAGGGCCAGAAAATCTGCCATTCACATATTTTTTGAATACATCCTCACAATTAATTTGATCCAAAGATTTTATTATTTTGAAAACGGAATTAAACAGGTATTCTTGAACTTCAAAATTAAATTGTTTGCTATCACCCAATTCTAATATTTTTTCATCAAGCAGTGGTGCTAAGTCTTTATATTCTTTTCTGATATTTGATAAATCACAATTGACCGCTATCAAATATCTTGTGATTAATTCCATACGATATTGTTCATCAACTAATCTATTGGATATGGGCGTAGTTTCAATAAAATTTTCATTTAACGATAATTTTTCAACAAAATCATAAAATGAAGGATTACTCATTATCATCAGACAATTTCTAACTTCTTGGTCACTTAGATTTGATCCGCCTGTATTCAATCTTTGGAAGAGCTCGTATTTTGCACTTGTATCGCTTTCCTTTTTAACTGTTGGTTTGTCAATGATATGAGACAAATTAAATCAAAAAACTTGACCTGAATTAAAGAAAGCCTTGATGTAATCAGAAGGCGACTTCCAATTAAGCGGACGCATAGGGAAATTATTGTATT
>Ga0129306_1001784_pt1 | contig 22166 bp, 14 predicted proteins | sample P827metagenome_FD_94438 | JGI IMG/M metagenome (GOLD analysis project Ga0129306, IMG submission 94438) | Capybara group fecal microbial communities from Wisconsin, USA - P827 metagenome | ecosystem: Host-associated > Mammals > Digestive system > Large intestine > Fecal | place: USA: Wisconsin... | reverse complement strand
CGGCATTGACTGCTGGCTCCCGGGTGCAGGCATCATCCACCAGGTGGTGCTCGAAAACTACGCCTTCCCGGGCGGAATGATGATCGGTACCGACTCCCACACCGTGAACGCAGGCGGCCTCGGCATGCTCGCGATTGGCGTGGGCGGTGCAGACGCCGTGGACGCCATGGTAGGCCTCCCGTGGGAACTCAAGTACCCGAAGATGATCGGCGTGAAGCTCACCGGCAAGCTCCAGGGCTTCGCTACCGCCAAGGACATCATCCTGAAGCTCGCAGGCATCCTCACCGTTAAGGGCGGCACCAACGCCATTATTGAATACTTCGGCGAAGGCGCACGCAGCCTCTCCGCTACCGGCAAGGCAACGATTGCGAACATGGGTGCCGAAGTGGGCGCCACCTGCTCCACCTTCAGCTACGACGATTCCATGAGCCGCTATTTGCGCGTCACGGGTCGTGCGGACGTTGCACAAGCTGCCGACAAGATTGCAGAACACCTCAAGGCCGATCCCGAAGTCGAAGCAAATCCGGAAAAGTATTTTGACCGCGTCGTGGAAATCGACCTGAGCACGCTCGTTCCGCACTTCAACGGCCCGTTCAGCCCGGACCGCGCTTTCGCCGTGACCGATATGGCAGAAAGCCTCAAGGCCACCGAAACCAAGCCGGAATCTACGCCGGTCGTAAGCGCCGCCCTCATCGGTTCTTGCACGAACTCCAGCTACGAAGACCTCTTCATGGCAGCCAACATGATCAAGCAGGCCCTCGCCAAGGGTCTTTCCCCGAAGTGCCCGCTCCTCATCAACCCGGGGAGCGAACAGGTGCGCTACACCGCTGAACGCGACGGCCTCATCGACTTGTTCAAGCAGTTCGGTGCAACGATTATGACGAACGCCTGCGGCCCTTGCATTGGCCGTTGGGACCGTGCCGGTGCCGACAAGAAGGAACTCAACACCATCGTCCACAGCTTTAACCGAAACTTTGCGAAGCGCGCCGACGGCAACCCGAACACGCACGCCTTTGTGGCTAGCCCGCTCATGGCCGTGATTGCAGCCCTCTCTGGCGACATCCGCTTCAACCCGATGACCGACACCCTCGTAAACAACGAAGGCAAGGCCGTGAAGCTCGACCCGCCGGAACAGTGCGAACTTCCGCCGAAGGGCTTCGAAGTTAAGGACGCCGGCTACCAGGCCCCAGCCGAAGACGGTTCCAAGATTACCGTTTCCATCAACCCCGAAAGCAAGCGCCTCCAGGCCCTCGCTCCGTTTGCCGCTTGGGACGGCAAGGACATCGCTGGCGCCCCGCTCCTCATCAAGGCCAAGGGCAAGTGCACCACCGACCACATTTCTATGGCCGGTCCGTGGCTCAACTACCGCGGTCACCTCGAAAACATTTCGAACAACATGCTCATCGGCGCCGTGAACGCCTTCAACGGCGAAACGAACAAGGTCCTCTGCCAGTGCGGTGAATACAAGGAAGTTCCGGAACTTGCCAAGATTTACAAGGCCAAGGGCACAGGCTCCATCGTGATCGGTGACGAAAACTACGGTGAAGGCTCCAGCCGCGAACACGCTGCCATGGAACCGCGCTTCCTCGGCGTGAAGGCCGTGATTGTGAAGAGCTTCGCCCGCATCCACGAAACGAACCTCAAGAAGCAGGGCATGCTCGCCCTCACCTTCAAGAACGCCGCCGACTACGACAAGATTCAGGAACAGGACGTGTTCGACATCGTCGGTCTCACCAAGTTCGCTCCGGGTTCCGAGTTCACGCTCGTCGCCCACCACAAGGATGGCTCGGTCGATAATATCGCCCTCAGCCACACCTACAACGAACAGCAGTGGGCATGGTTCAAGGCGGGTTCCGCCCTCAACCTGATTCGCGCGAACAACAAGTAATCGCAGAGAAACCGCTATAACACGCTAATTTTCTAGCGCAAAACTTTCAAGGAACGGAATGCACAATTCCGTTCTTTTTTTATTCATTATTCGTCTGTACGGACTTCAGGCGATTCTTAAGCGCATCCACTTCGGCCTGCTCCATACCGAGTGCAACCAGGTATTTTTCTGTTGCAGCTGCCAGGTCGGCATTATCGAAATCCGAGATATCGACACCCACCGTATGGTATGAGTTCCGCATATTCATGGCGATAATGTCCTTAAGCAAATCCACCTGATCCTGAGTCAAGGCAACCTGCATGTTATCAACCACGCTGCAATAGTTTATGAACGTCTTTGCATAATCCGTCTTGATTTCGTCAGCAGTCGCCCCCATCAGCGCCTCGAGCACCGCTATCGAGAACCCGGTCCGGTCCATGCCATAAGTGCAATGCAACAGGTAGGGGCCCTCATGTTCAATCATAAAGCGGTAGCCTTTGACAAGCCCATCCTTGAACACCTTGTTCACAAATGCCGGAGGGACCCCAAGGAAAATCGCATTCTGCGTTGCATAATAGGAATCGGCAAAGTCCCTGTATGTCATGGCGTAGTCCATGGTTTCAGCAAAATCCACGAAGGTCGCAACTCCAGCCACCTTGGCCAGGGAATCGGCATACAAATTGCGACCCAGCGACGGATCGATTGGGCTTGATGAACGATACAAGACACCCTCGCCCATTCCCGTCGTGTTCACCTTCCTGAAATTCGCAAATTCCTCAATGGAAAGAGTCGGATATGCTTCCAAATAATACGACATCGTCAGATGTTGACGCATTTCCAAATATTTGGTATAACCGCCCTTTTCCTTAATTTTCACAGAAACATTTATCGGGAATTTGACATCGCGCCCGATACCAATGGCTTCTGCAGGGTCCCCATTTAGAACCTCAAAAGAAACATAGCCCGAGCCGTCACCAACACTTAAAAGATATTCTCCTACAGAAACATCGCCTCTGTACCCAACCACCGGCACATCTAGCGTGTCATAGCCGTCCACCATCAACGTAACAATATCGCCGATTTCAAATATGGTCAAGAAAGAATCCGCCTTGAAATTGAGATTCATGCAGCCGTAATAGAACAGATCCAAAGTGTCTTCTATGATAGTTGTCGAAATTTCGGTAATTTTCTCTGCAGGAACGTTTTCCGTAGATTCCGATGAACCGGCAGAAGAACTGGACGGATTTTCGATAAAAGAACTGCTTGAAAAAATTTCTGACAACGAACTTGATTCTTCAACGATGACGGCGCTACTTTCTCCACTCACAAGGGCGGCACTGCTACTATCATCATCGCCACAAGCGACAAAGCCGGCACAGACAAGACAAGCCGTCAGCAATAAAAATCTTAGAAATTGACGCATGATAACTTGAATATACTCTTTTTTTCAAAAGTATTTACGGTTTCAGCAATAGTTTCTTGTTTTCCAAGAGGCCTTCGTTGTCAAAGCGGACGGTCGGATTTTGGCCTTTTTTGAAGGATTCTTCACTTTCGTAGAGGGAAAGGGCGATGGAAACTCCCGGCTGGGTCGCAACATTCGCCTTCCCCGCAGCCTTATAGACAAAGGAGAAATCCTGCGAACCGCCGTCCTTGAAAGTCGCCTTGGGAATGCGAACGGTCTCGCCAATTTGCGCGAGCGCCTTGCCCGTAGAGTCTACGAATTCCGCCACCATGTAGACATCGAAGAAACAGGGGGCCACGCCGGTATTCTTGACGGTAATGTTCAGCGTGCTTGTAGTGTCTTTGGCGTTTTCGATGGTTACCAATTCCGCTTGCGTTACCACGAAATTGTAGCCAATGACCTTGCTCATGGAATCGGCAAGGGCTTTATTGTCCTTGTAAAAATTGTAACCGCAATCGCTGTCCTGGTCCAGAACGTAGTAAGTCAAGTGGGCCGAAGTAATCGCATCCACCCAGCGTTCCGGAGTCCACTTCTGATTTCCCCCGGGAATCAGATCGTCGTAAGCAAGCATCGTCTTGTAACCGGCTATATTTTCGGCAATAGTCGGTAGATTCGCATTGTACGCCCGCAACAAAGTATCCGGCCTGCCGGGAATGCCAATGAACCCATCATCTCGCTTGGTAATGCCGAGTTCAAGCGCATGCGTATAAACATCGCCAAAACCGTTAGATGGCAGAACCAACTGAGTTTTCTTGAACAGGGATGCGTAATAGTCCAGCATGTCGATCAACACCGAATCGGCTGGCATTTCACTCCCCAATATGTGAGATGTGTGCCATTCGCCCCATTCGCCAAAAGTGCGGATGTCAATGTATTCTATGCGCGGATCGCCATCGTATTTTTCGGCCAGAGCCTTTGCAAACTCCTTTGCTGCCCAAATATAGATGGAATCATCCCAGACCGGAGCGTATGCATGGTAGTCAGTCCCACGCAAGTCAATCTGTATCTTCTTCGCCCCCATTTCGTAGACAAAAGGCGGAGTCCAATCGTAATCCTCTTCTGGCGGAAAATCGCTCTTGATAAAAGATGGCGTGTACGGCAACACGCGCAAGGCGTAGCCCATGTTGTGCTCGGCCAAAGCATTCAAAAGTTTTTCCAATTCCGTCCAGTCGTAAACACCTTTTGCCGGGTTCAACTTGTTCCACTGCTGATGGCCGGAACCATAGGAGACAAGGTCCCACGCTTTGTTGTTCAGGGAACCGTAAGGGCCGTATTCGAACTCCGGCACGAACACCCAAGCGCCACCCGTCGGGACCGTGAATCCCTTGTGTGGGTTAGAAAGCGGGCCGTCGAAACGCTTGAGAGCGTAGGTGATTTTGCTAGTGTCGGCAGCAAGAACTGCGGAAGTGTCTTTTTTGCCATTGCGAGAACTCGAAGAGAGTGCCCGCCTCGAGCTCGACGAAGTGGCGGCAATCCTTGATGAACTGCTGGACAATTTTTTTGTCGACGAGCTCGACTGCGTAACAGACGAAGACTGCGCAGCATCCGAAGAACTAGATTCTTCAACCGCGCTGTTTTCGCCGCCCTCGGGGCCAGAACTACTCGCGTCATCGCCACAAGCGACAAAACCCATGCACACAAAGAATGCAATCAATACTAAAAATTTCGAATCTCTATGCATAGGTAAAATCACGATTAAATCCATTCCCTATTCAGGCTGAGAAGCCTTTATTTCAACCGTATTTTCTTGAAAAGTAATCGGGAAAGTTGCAACGGTTTCTCCCGATTCAACCTTCGGGAACGTCCAATGGCTTACAGCTATTCTGACATCTTTTTCAAATTCTTTGTTATTTGTAGTCGACAAAACAATCTGGCATTCTTTAACAGAACCATCTGCCAACAGTTTTATCTTTAAAATTATTGTTCCTTCAAAAAAATGTTCTGGATTCTGTTTTAAATATTTGTTATAAATATGACGCAATGCCTGTGTTCGTTTTTCCAAACCGGCAAAAACAGAATCTCTTCCAAGAGCACTGCCTTTGGTAATATTTACTTGATTCTTAACTAGAGGTTTAACAGCCCCCCTAATTTTTGAAGGGAGCTTTAAAGAATCCCCCGACCTTTTCAATAAGAAAAATGAACACCCATTGCAACCATAAAGCGTTGCGCTCGCTTCATTCAGAATACTTGAATCTTTTACTTCAGGTTTCTCATCAACTCTTTTTTTCACATTCTGCAATTGAACAAGCACAGAATCATCCTGCTTGGTGGTATCGTCAGCTTTTTCGGAATCGTTACAACCGGCCCACAGCGCCGCTGCGGTCATCAGAACAATCTTCCCAAGGCATTTGCTAAAAAGTCGAGCCATAATTTAAGTATAGCAAAAAAGCACCCTTTTCGTATCCCTTTCCGCTCAAGAACTTTTTTTCTAAATTTGGCGGCGAAAAAAAAGGGTATGCGATGAATTTCAATAATTGGCAAGAGATGTTCCGGAACATGAGCCCCGAGATGAAGGAACAGGCCATGAACATGGCCAAGGCCAAAGTCAAGGAAAAAATAATGCATTGGCTCTCCCAGCCAATCCTGATTGCAGTCGCGCTGGTCCTCGGTGCCATTGTCGGTGCGCTCACCGCATTTTTCGGTTCTATCCTGCAAAATGTCACCGCCATCCGCGATGCAAACCCGCTGTACTGGATTCCGGCACTCGCCCTGGGCGGCATCGCCATCGTACTCACCTACCGCAAGTTCGGCAACGGCTCGGAACGCGGCATGGGAATCATTTTCGATGTTGCGCACGGCAAGGAAAGGGAAATTCCCCTGCGCCTCATCCCGCTCATCATGGCGACTACATGGGTCACGCACCTCTTTGGCGGCAGTTCGGGCCGCGAAGGCGTGGCAATGCAGATCGGCGCCACCCTCGGGCACAACATGAGTTCCAAGATTCATGTGGAAAACGCCCCCCGAGTCTTACTCGTGGCAGGCATGGCCGCCGGTTTCGCCGGTCTATTCCAGACCCCGATGGCTGCCATTGCACTCTCGCTCGAAATCCTTCTTGCCGCCCACCTCGAAATAGCGGCCTTGCTCCCCGCAACTGTCGCCGCCGTAGCTGCCTACAAGGTCTCCGAAACGCTCGGCTACGAGAAATTCTCGATAGATCTGAACGCATTCTCGCCCGACTGGAATATCGCAAGCCTGTTCTACGGCGAAGCCGGCCTTGACATCTACTTTATCCTCAAGCTCGTGGTGCTCGGCATCCTCTTCGGGATTGTCGGAGGCGGATTCGCAAGGCTCCTCCCCCTCTCTAAGAAATTGTTTGCGCTCAAGTTCCCGAACCCAGTCAAGCGCGTCGCCATCATGGGCATTGTCCTGAGCGCCTTGCTGCTTCTGTTCTGGCAAGGGCGTTATTCCGGTCTCGGCACAAACCTCACCGACATGTGCTTTGGCAACGCGGCCGCCCTTTCGGCAAACGACGCGGGCATCTACGCTTACGACTGGATTTTAAAACTGCTGTTTACCATCGTCACGCTCTCGGTCGGGTTCCAGGGCGGCGAAGTCACCCCGTTATTCACCATCGGCGCTACGTTCGGAGCCGTCATCGCTGCAATCGTGGGCGTCCCCTTCCCGCTTGCAGCGGCTCTCGGTTATGCAGCCGTCTTCGGTGGCGCCACGAATACGCTGTTCGCCCCCATCCTTGTCGGCGCAGAGATTTTCGGATTCGACACGCTCCCTGCCTTCTTTATCGTATGCACGATAGCCTACGCGTGCAACGGCGGCAAGTCCATCTACGCGCAAAAGAAGCTCCGTCTCAAGTAAGCAAACAGCACACTTCCCCATTGTCTTTCCATAAAAAAGTCCAGCAAGCTCAACTTGCTGGACTTAGGAGATATGATGAAGTACTAAAATGAATTAGGCTTTTAGTAAACCGACGCTACATTTGCGCAGCGACAGCGGATATATGAAAAGCTTCGGGATAAGCCTTGGCTGTGCAGGAGCCGCAAAGCATGCGCATGCGGGTCTCGGCAAGAGTCGACACGCGGATCTGTTCGCCGCAGTGCGCGCACTTGGCCAGGAACACAACCGAGGAGGTCTTGACATCGTTTTCCTCGACAACCGGAGCGACTTCCTTGTCGCCAAGACGGCGAATCGTATTGCGGAAAATCATGCGGCCTTCGGCATCCTGAACAATTTCGCGGACAATGCTGCACTTGAAGCTGCGGCCCTTGCGGTTACGCATGCGGGATACGAAATGGTGTTGCGCAGTGCTGTTGCAGTTGCGGAACTCTTCCCATTCCTTTTCGTGGCGATACAGGTCCGTGACGTAGTGCCACATCACCTCGTCTTCGCTCTTGAATCCGAACATGCAGCAGAAGCGCTTGTTCCCGCTGATAAGGCGACCATGTTCGTTAACTTCGAAACAGGCCGTTTCCAGTGAATTTAGATCCATGCCCATCATAGTGCACCTCCTTTAAGATAGTAGCGATAGAGCACATCCACTGCATTAATGGCGTTATTGCTCAATCGTACATCGTCTAACTTGATATTCATGTCTTCCTTGCCGAAAATTATGGGTTCGGCAGAAGAACCAATCTTCTTGACGGACGTCTTCACGGTATCGACCAGCTGGCCGTCCACGTACATCGAGAGCGAGGAACCATTCCACACAACTGCGACGTACATCCACTTGTCCGTTTCAATTTCATCGGAGAACACGGCGTTCTCGCAACCCAGAGAATCCTCTCCGGAGCCTTCCGCAAGGAAGAATGCGAGTTTCGGTTTCTTCACGCCACATTCGCCCCTGACCACAGAAAGGCTAAACACATCCTGGTCACCGCTAGAGCCGAAGCCAAGCTTACCAACGATATTTGCACGGTGTACCGATTTCGGCGGGAGCTTATCCACGTTGACCCAAGCTTCAAGCGTCAACTCGGTCGCATCGTCCAAAGCATTGCGGTCGTTTTCGACAATACCATACTGATCGTGCTCGTTGAGTTCGATAGCGTTGCGGGATACGCCATCCGTCAGTTCCGGATAGCCGTAGAAGAGCACCCCTTCGGTGCGGCCACGGGCATCGCTAGAGACCTTACCTTCAAAGCCATCGGAAAGGTAATCCAAAGGCCACCAGCAGAGCGTACCATATTCCGGAGAAAGCGGCAGCAGCATGTCCTTTGTCGCCTCGGAGTTCACGAGCTGGACATCGGCAGAATCATCCGACTCAACGGAATCAACCACTGCGATACCGGAATCGGGAGCAACCTTTTCCAAGACAACATCGATCAAATCCACCGGATAGGGACCATTGAAGGCTGCCTTGCCGTCCTTGAACTCACCCACATAGAACACATCGACAAAGCGAACCGGATCCGGAGACTTCGCAAGCACAGGATAAGTGCCTTCGGGGACCTTCTTGAAGCTGAACTTGCCCTTATCGGAAGTCTTGGCTTCCCACGGGCTACCGGGGATATAGACAACCACTTCCGTCGCGGCCGTATCGTCGCGGAGGTAGACCTTGCCGGAAACATCCGTCGAGGCGACCAGGCGTGCGGTCACTTCCATATTCTGGCCATAGTAGTTGACGCGCTTGTACATGGCAGACTTGCCCTTAGTGGCAGAAAGCCCGTAGGCTCCCTGGCGGACGAGGGAGAACTCGAAGCGGCCTTCGGAATCCGTCGTGTCGACCAAGTCAGAAATATTCGCCTTGGTATGGCGCGCAAATACGCGGACATTGGCCTGCGGCTCGCCCTTCTCGTTCACAAGGATACCGGCCAAAGCGTTAGTTTCTTCTCCAAAACCACCCGCAGTATCTTCAGGAGTACAAGCAGCAAAGAAACCTACTGCCGCCACCACACACCAGCTCACCAGCACGCAAATAAACTTCTTATTCATGGTCCCCTCCTTCGACTTCGATGAAGTCCTTGGTCAAGGGGAACAACTGCACATTCATGCGGTAGACGCGTTCGGCACCGGAATCGTCCATGACAATGGCTCCGATGCGGCGGCGGAAATCGGCGATTTCCTTAACAATCTTGTGGAACGCCACCTCGGAAACACCGAGGGTCATTCCGGAAATATCCCTTTCATCCACGGAGACCTCGTCAATCGCCTTGACGGCGAGGTTACCCATCTGACGATGCATGTCGCGCACGGCAAGCGCGGTAACGTCGATATCGCCCGTAGTCACGGACTTGCTCGCCTGCACGTAATTGCCTTCGTCATCCTTTTTCAGGAGACCCAGTTCGGTCAACATGGCAAGGGACTTCTTGACCTCGGCAGTGGTGACCCCGAACTTGACCTGTTCGGCCATTTTAGCCGGAGTGGCGCCCTTCATCTTCGGGGCGAGTTCGCGGAGAACCGGATTGTGCCAGGTTTCGAAATAATCATACTGGTCAGCACCGACGAGATTCACAGAATTCTCTTCGGCGACGGAGCGCATATTCCTGTAAATTTTCTTCTTTGCCGAAGAATCCTTGCTCTGGTTAAACGCCACCAGAAGGCGGAAATACTGCAGATCGACACCGACAAGGCCCATTGCGGCGGCCACGCGTTCGACACCCACCTCGCTCAGGTTCGCCTTTCCATCGCAAACGAGCTTCAGGAACACCGGGGAGGAATATCCCGCGGCCTTGGCGAAATCACGCCAAGTGTACCCGGAGCGATCCTTATGCTCCGAATAGAAGTCGCGCATGTAAATGCGAAAATTATTGTATTCCATCACGGGTTTCATGTTTCTTAATTTATATTAACATTTCCGAAAAAGCAATAGGGTCATGATACAAAAATCAACTTTTTTAATCATAATCTCAATTTTTGCCGAAATTTTATCAAAAACGCCAAAAAAGTTATGATACAAGAAATCAGAAATAGCGTGATTTTTCGCACAAGCTGGAATATTCCGTTTAATATGGCATTTTTCGAAAAAATGTGCGAAAACGCAAAAAAAAGCCCCCGAACACGCGGAACGGGGGGCTAAAATACCGAAAAAACAGGTTTTTTGGGGCTAGATATCCTTGATGACCATGATACCGCTGCGCTCGATCTTGGGATACTGGCGCATGCCTTCCCCACCATGGCCTCTATCGAGCACTTCGAGAAGTTCACCGGTAGCGGAATACAACTGAAGCTGCCACGGACCGTTGGGCGCATTGAAGAACCCGGAATTCTTCTGGACGTTGCGCTGGAACGTGCGGTTCAGGCGGTCGGCCACGCTGCGGGCGTGAACGAGCGAGATGTCGGCCAAGGTCCAGGAAATGGGCACGCCGCCCATATCGTAGATGAGCAGGGCGTCCGTATCGGAGTCCTCCTTCATCGTGAATTTCCAGCTGAAGTTCTGCCAGCTCGTGCTCAAGTCGAGGATACGTCCGTTCGCATAAGGGACATAGCTCTCGCTGTCCTTCTTGATGTTCACATTCAGAGTACGAGGCTTGTCGGCCTTGGCGCGCATGCTAAAGATGTAGGTAAGGCCCTTGCGCAAAGTAAGCCTCTGCTTGAACTGCAGGCTCCAGGTTTCCTTGCCAGCGGACTTCACGTCGAAGCGGACCTCGCCGCCCTTGACAATTACGTCGGCCTTGCCGCCCCAGAAATCGGTGATCCAGCCCAAAAGAGGCGGTTCAGCGGAAAAGTCTCCGTTCTCGATAAGGTTCGCGCCGGTTCCCTGGGAACCCGTCGTATAGTTCTTGTTCTGGATAAAAGCCGGGATGACGCTCGTATTCTGGATACCCAGCGGGCTGTCCACCGCGACTTCCTTGCCCCAGCCTATCAAGGTGTTGTAGGAACCGTGTGCAGTCATGTCCATTTCGGGACTGTCGAAGTTGCCCGGCCCCCAGCTCCAAGCAAGCCAGCCGATGTTCAGGCGTTCGCATTCCGCCATGATGTGCCTGTACGGAATTTCCTTCACGTCGCCAGCCGCCACCGGGGCAAACTCGCCCACGATAAGAGGCAGCTTGAGTTCCACGGACTTCTCGAGGACACCCGTAACACGCGCCTCGACGGTATCGTAGCCGCTGGAAACGTCGTGCCTTTCGGAAGGCCACCACATATGAATGGAGAAAATGAGGTTGTGCTCGGGGTCGGCCTGCAAAAGCTTATGCCCCATGCGGAAGATGTTCTTTTCGCTCTGGCCCCAGAAGTCAGCGTCAATCATGATGGGGACGCGAATTCCGGCAGCGCGCATCTTGATAACGATAGTGCTGTAGGCCTCAAAAAAGTCGTTCGGATCCTGTTCGGCATCGCCGGGCTCGTTGCCGATATTGATGATAAGGTATTCCTGGTGATTACTGATGACCTGAAGGGTCTCGTCGCGAAGCCAGAAATCCAGCGCATCGGGCAGACGGCGCCAGTTTCCCGTGGTATCGTGGATTTCGGCGATAGGGATCATCCCGTTCGCAATGGAAAGGCCGATGATATTGTCGAGGTCGCTAATACGGCCACGGGTATTCCAGACAATACGGACACAATTGGCACCAGTCTTCGCAATTTCAGGAATCGTTTTACCGTCCCGGTCGGTCCAAATGAACATGTGGTTCACGCCGCGCAAGACAACCTTCTCGTTGTCCTTGCTGTAAAGGAATCGGTCTTGTACAAAAAATCCAGGTTTGGCAGGAGCCCTATTCATCTCTAAAAATCCTTTTCGCTTTTAAGTCCCCAAAACAGGGAGCATCACATCAACAATAAATTACTTCGTAAAAATACAAAAAAAATCGCAAAAAAAGCAAAAAAATAACACTGCAAAACGAAGCAAGATTTTTTACAAAGTAGCGTGTGATACAAATCACATACAGCCATGAGACAACGCAAGCGAGCGGCTGCGCGCCACGGCCGAAGGCAGGTTGGCTCCACCTAGACCGTCACCACCCCGTTTCTCCGAGTTTCTGCCGCCAATGGTAAGCGAAGAGGCATCCACCTGGCGTTCGGTCAGGTGTTTCCAGTAGCGGACAGGCAGGCAACGCTTAAGGAGTTCCGGGTTCAGCCGTTCCTTGATGGCCATGGAGTCGTAGTAGGACTTCCACATGCGCGCGAACTCGTCGGACCGTTCGATTCCGGCGATGGCCTCCGGGTCCTCGACCGACACGAACTGTACTTGTCCCCCTTCGTAGCAGACGCCATAACGGCGCCGCACATCGACAATAGCCCAGCGGCCGTTGGGGAAACGGGAACGGAAATGCGGGGCCAGCATGTCAACCACGTTGTACTTGGGCTCTATCGCAGAAATGTACATGCCGTCCGGAGCCTTGCCGAACCGCACCGCCCCGAGCATGAAGCCCTGTTCCCGGCGGACGGAACGGGCCACGGTAAACAGCGGCAGCATCTCGTCGCTCGTCGGGTTCCTGGCGTAGTTACGGCCTTCCTGGGCAAAGAGCTTGCGCAGGTAAGCGAAAATCTTCATCTCGATTCCCGGTTCCTCGGACCTAAAAGCGCAATCGAGCAGGCTCAGGATATCCTCGCCCGCCATGTTCAGGATGGCACGACGCAACCTGCGGGCGGATTCTTCGTCCGACTCCACCCGGAATGGCTGCAAGAAAAGGTCCGGTGCTGCACCCTCCTCCGCCGCGTAGGGCCGAACCGGGACGATGTCGCCCACGTCAAGATGCTGGCGGTATATCTCGAACACGACACTCAAAAAACCGTCAAAAGAGGAATCGTAATGGATAGCGAGCATGGCAAAGACCTGCCTATAGGGAAACAGCCGCCGGCAAGGCGGGAACGTAGTTGTCGAACAGGCCGAGCTGTTCAGGCTTCTTTTTGACAACAAGGAGCGGGCGCACCATCTCGGGATAAAGCCTGCGGAGGCTCGCCGGCGTATCAGGATGGTAGATGAAATACTTGGCGCGTTTCAGCACGACACCCATCTTTTTCAGGGTTTCCAGGCGGATACGGGAAAAGCGACGGCCGCTCACGATGAGCCGAGCTGACTTGACACCGATTCCCGGAACACGCAGGATAGACTCGTAATCCGCCGTCTGCAAGTCGACCGGGAAAAATTCCGGATGCCGGAGCGCCCACATGGCCTTCGGGTCGAGATCCACGTCCAGATTGGGGTTCGTCTCGTCCAGAATTTCGTCGTGACGGAAATTGTAGAAACGCATGAGCCAGTCCGCCTGGTAAAGGCGGTGCTCGCGCAGCAGGGGCGGCTTGCTCGAAATCGCGGGCAGCCGCTTGTCCGCATTGATGGGGATGTACCCAGAAAAGTACACGCGCTTCATCTGCTGTTGCTGGTAAAATCCTGCCGAGAGCCTGAGAATCTGCAGGTCCGTCTCCCCCGACGCCCCGACAATCATCTGCGTGCTCTGCCCCGCCGGCAAAAACTTGGGCGAATGCCTGGCATGGTCGGAATCGTAACCAATCTTGCGCTCGGCAAGGAAGTTCATGGGGCGGTAAATGGACTCGTAATTCTTTTCGGGAGCGAGGTACTGCAATGCGGAATCCGAGGGAATCTCGATGTTGACGCTGCTGCGGTCGGCATAGAGCCCGGCCTCGAAAAGCAGACGCGCGCTGGCCCCGGGAATCGCCTTCAAGTGGATGTAGCCGCCAAAATGGTGGACCGTCCGCAGTTCCTTCGCCACACGGACAAGCATCTCCATCGTGTTGTCCGGCGAACCGACAACCGCCGAACTCAGGAAAAGCCCCTCGATGTAGTTGCGTCGGTAGAATTCCATCGTCAGGTTGACCAGTTCCTTGGGCGTAAATGTCGCCCTGGGAATGTCGTTGCTGCGGCGGTTCACGCAGTAAGCGCAGTCGTACTTGCAAGCGTTGCTGAACAGCACCTTCAAGAGGGAAATGCAGCGCCCGTCCGCTGCCCAGGTATGGCATATGCCTGCCTCGCAGCCGCTGCCGAAGCCCCCTTTCGGAGCGCAGCGGGACGACCCGCTCGAAGAACACGACACGTCGTACTTGGCCGCATCGCCTAAAATATTCAACTTTTCACGAAGGTCCATCCGTTCACTTGCTCCTTTGAACACTAATATAACAAAAGGTGCACATAAAAGCAATAGCTCTGGTAAAATCAAACGGGAAAATCGAAAAAAAAACAAAAAAACAACAACCTTTTTTTTACACAGATCGGACAGCAGGGCCCCCCACGAAAAAGTTATTTCTTTAATTTTTTTTGCTATCTTGTTACCATCTTGTTATTTTCATAATAAATTATACTTGTAAGGATTTATAAATTTAGAGGCGGCTATGAAAAAAGTCTCTTTGTCTAAATCAAAACAATTACTATTCGCGGTTGGATTAATTGTCGTAGCACTCCTCGCGAACATCATACCCGCAAAAATCGCCCTCGCCCTCGGAATCCCCGTTTACCTAGACTGCATAGGCACAATTGTCGCTGCCATGCTCGGCGGAACGCTCCCTGCCGTAATCGTCGGATTCTTCTCTAACACGATCGACCGTTTCTCCAACTGGGAAACCCTCTATTACGGGCTCATCAGCATCCTTATCGGCGTAGCCACCGCCCTCTTCCAGCAATACGGGTTCTTCAAGAAAATCACAAAAATATGTATCGCGATCGTTACCTTCGCCATACTGGGAGGCGTACTCGGCTCCATCCTCACCTACTTCCTCTACGGCTACGACTTCGGCGAAGGCATCTCGGCCCCATTCGCTATAGCCATACACAACAAGTTCGGGTTCTCGGTATTCTTCTCCCAGTTGTCGGCAGATTTCTTCCTCGACATCATCGACAAGACTATAGTCCTTACCGCAGCCATCATTATCTATCGCAAGATTTCGCTCCACCTGAAAGCGATTTTCAGTCACGTATTCCTCTTCGACCCGAACATGGGCGAACGCACCAAGATGGCCACGAACCACCTCATCAAGCGCTCCCTGCTGCGTAAGGTCGTAGTCATGGTCATCGTCGCCGAGATCCTGCTCGGAGCCCTGGCCAGCACGACAGGTTTCTTCCTCTACCGCCAGGTCACGATTGCGAGAAACAAGGCCATCGCGCAGGGCGTTGGAGCCTCCGCAGCCGCAATTATCGACGGGAACCGGGCCGAGGAGTGGGAGACCATGGGCCATGCGGCACCCGGCTATGACGACATCGAAAAGGACCTGTACCGAATTCGCGATGGCTTCCCGCAAGTATTCTACCTCTACGTCTACAGGATTACCAACGACAGCAGCGTCGTCATTTTCGACTTGGAAGCAAGGGACACGAGCGGAGTGCTACCGGACAAGCCCGGCGACAGAGTCGCATTCAACCAGGGATTTGCGCCCGTGCGGGAGAACCTCATCCGAGGAGAGCGAGTCGAGCCCATCATCACAATCGACGAATACGGTTGGCTGATGACAGCCTACGAGCCGTTGAAAAACTCCGCGGGGAAAACCGTGGCCTACGTGGGTGTCGACATTGCGATGGGCGACCTCATCTACGAAGAGGCCAAGTTCTTCATCAAGCTGCTTACGATGTTCTTCGGTCTTTCCATAATCATCATGAGCATCATCCTCGAACTCGTAAACCGAGGCATCGTGCATCCGGTGAACCGCATGGCAGCAGCCTCGATCCACTTCGCCTACAGCTTGGAACAGGGCCGCGTGGACAGCCTTCTCGAACTTGAATCCCTGAAGATCCGCACCTTCGACGAAATTGAATACCTATACAAGGCGTTAACCAAGACTTGCAAAGACTCCGTCGACTTCATTCGCAGGCTAGAGGCCGCTGCCGCCCGCATCACGCGAATGCAAGACGAAATCATTATCAACTTCGCAGAAATGGTCGAAGCAAGAGACACGAGTACAGGCGACCACATTAAGAAAACGGCGTTCTACGTGGAAGCAATCGCCGACGAGCTCCAGAAGGAAGGCAAGTTCAGCGAGATACTGACAGACAGCTACAAGGACAAGCTCAAACGCTCCGCGCCGCTCCACGATATCGGCAAGATTGCGGTGTCCGACTTGATTTTGAACAAGCCGGGCAAGCTCACCGACGAAGAATTCGCCATCATGAAGAGCCATACCACGCAGGGCATGAAGATTCTTTCCAAGATCGAGGCGAATGCGAACAACACCATGGACGACAACTACCTGAAGGAGGCCATAGAAATGGCGCACTTCCACCACGAGAAATGGGATGGTTCGGGCTACCCCACCGGAATCAAGGGCGAAGAGATTCCTTTGTCCGCAAGAATCATGGCCGTGGCCGACGTATTCGATGCACTTGTGGCCGAACGCGTGTACAAGAAGCCGTTCACCTACGAAAAAGCCATGGCCATTATCACCGAAGGTTCGGGCAAGCATTTCGACCCGGTCGTCGTGGAAGCGTTCTGCCATATTTCGGAGCGTCTCTACAACGAACGGACCAAACTGAACAAGTCAGAACAGCCTCCGGAAACGCAAGCCTAATCCATTGAACATACTACAAAGAACGCGGTCCCTAAAGGGGCCGCGATTCAATTATACAAGCATCAATCGCTTAAATTAGAACAAAGCGATATTGTAAGGAGGAAGGGTCCCCTTCGGCTGCTTGATGGTATTCTTCTTCTTGCCGTTCCACGTGACAACAGCAGAAGCGCCGCGATCACCGACATAGAGCAAACCATCGTCAATAGCCATGGAGCCGGACATGTCGGTAAAGCCGTCAATGTCTTCGACCTTCTTGGAAGAAAGATTCACCTTCTTCAAGGACTGCACGGCAGCGTAGTTTTCGTCGTAGCCAAGGTTGATTGCCACATAGGCAATTTCGTCTTCAACGACCATCGAAGCAACGCCACCACCCAGCTTTTCACCGGAAATCATCACTTCGGATTTCTTCTTGGAGACATTTACCTTCTCGATACCGCGCTTACTGTCGGCATCGGTGCCAGAAGCCGCATTGTATTCACCATGGGTCGCCACATAGACTTCACCATCGACAATGGCAATGGTCGAGGGGTTCTTGGTCTTGAGCTGGATAGTATCCTTCAAGTCGCCCGAGGAAGCATCGTAGATAGCGAGCAGGCCCTTGGGATAAGTAGTCACCCAGTTTTCATCCATCGTGTAGCGCTGGAACAAGACATAAAGGGAACCGTCATCGAGTTCGATGTCGGCTACATACGGGGATTTTTCGCCTTCGTAAGCAAACTTTCCAGTTTTGATAGACTTTTTAACTTTGCCATCCTTCGTCGAAATCTTCACCAGGGAATCGGCATTCTGCAATGCGACCCAGGCCTGATCTCCATCGAAAGCCATGTCGGTCGGATTCGCATCATCGTCCAAGGAAACCTGCCACACCACGGCCTTCTTGCCTTCGGATTCCAGCTTGTCGGGGTCAATCTTTGTAATGTTGTCCGCACCCTTGCGTTCCAGCACGTAGAGGTTAGCACCGTTCGTAACGACCTTGGAATCCTGGTGGAAGGAGAGGCTCTTCTTGGAGATTTCGCCATCCTTGTCAATCCAGCGGAGTTCGCCGGTCTTGTAGTCGGAGCCGAATACGACACCGGCTACGGAAACCTCGACTTCTTCCGGGGCGCTGCTGGAACTGGAGTCGTCGCCGCAAGCCGTCATAAAGACGAGAGAGGCAATGGACAATGCAGCGAAGGATTGCTTCGCCACACTCGCAATGACATTCTTTTTCATTTTATTCATATTGTGTTCCTTTTCTGGCTTTACGCATTTTTTTGCGCGGGGGCTAGAACCCCTGTATTATGGTGAACTTGTATTCCCTCCCCGGCATGGGGAACGGGGTATAAAAATTGCGGTACTGTTCGTCGGTGATGTTATCCACAGAAAAAGCGAGGCGCGTCTTTTCGAACGGATGGTACGAGAGCATGGCGCGGTGGTTCGCCACGGCCGGCTGGTCCATACGGTTCGCACGATCGCTGTACATGACGCTGCGCCATTCCGACGCCCACATCAAATCCAGATGCAGCGGCAAGTGGAGCGTGGCCTCGGCAAAATAGCTGCGGTCGGGCTCCCCGGGGAGTTTGTTCCCGTTATACGTATCCGATTTCGAGCGGTCTTCTGTCTTCTGGAATGTGGCACGCAATACGACATCCAGGAATTTTGCAGGCGTGCTGTTGAGTTCGAATTCGGCACCGCGCACCCGCGAACGGGCGATGTTTTCGGCATGCAGGTGTTCCACGACAATCACCCAGCAAATACCGTCTTCGATATGCGATTCAAAATACGCGGCTCTCAAGGACGTATGCTTTCCCGGCACCTTGAACAGGCCCGAGGCTTCGAACTTGGTCGCCTTTTCCCGTTTGAGTTTCGGATTCGATAAGGCTCCCGGGAAGGTTCCGTAAAGTTCCATCAATGCGGGCTGCTGGTAAAAACGACCCAGCGAAACCTCCCCCGTCACCGGAATTTCAGAATTCCCTAGGCGCGTGTAGGCGCGCCCCGAAAGAGTCAAATCACGGTCTTCAGCTTCGTCCAGGGTACGGCCCCCTGTGGGCAACACAAAAGTTCCCTCGTCCAGACGGTCCTTCAAAAAATGCACTGAACCCTCTCCTCCGAGTCCCGCATACTTGAAAAGCTGGTAATACAGGTCTCCGGAGCCCACCAAGTTCAAGCGATCCAGCGCCCAGTCCTTAGAGACACCACGCGCTTCGGCACGTTCCCATTCCGCAGCCAAACGGGCAGCGCCCTTCAGGCGGTTCCACAAAGTCCACTCGGCCGAAACCTCGGGGACGAGCTTGTAGACAGCCGCCCCATATTCCAGGAACTCGTTACTCGAATAGCCTAGATGGTCCAACGGGTAATAGGAACTCGAAACGTTCTTGTCGAACCGGTACGAAAGCCCGCCATACAAGAAAAGCGCATCGTCAAAAAATCCGGGCGATTCCAAACCATAGCGGATAAGCGCCGACTCCCCGACAAAATCGGCAACAACGGTCTGCTGTTCTTCTTTGCCTGGATTTCCGCCCTCATACCGAGTTGCCGTCACAGCCAAAGTCGAAAAAGAGCCGTTCCCGTGCAACATGCGGAACTGCACATTGCCCGACACGTCCGTATATTCCGCATTTTGGCGCGTGGCCGTGAAGTCATCGTCGTCGTTGTACTGCGTCCCGTTGCGGTTCGTGTACTCATAGTCGTTGTCGGAATGCCTGGTGGCAAACGAAGAGGCGAACATAATGCTATCAGTCACCGGCGAACTCACCTGGAAGGCACCCTCCCACGTGTTGTGGCTCCCGTAGGCAAGCAATACGCGGCCGCCCCTCTTCACGGCATTCTTCGTCACGAAATTGACAGCACCGCCGAGTCCCGTCACGCCGAACTTCGCAGGGACATTGCCCTTGAACACCTCGACTTTTTCCATCTGGTTCAGGTCGATGGACGCAAGGTTCACCGCGCCGCCACTCGCATCGTTCAGCGGGACCCCGTCCACACAAATCAAGATGTTCCTCGCCGCAATCCCGCGAATGGACACCGACTGGAAACTCCCGAGACCGCCCTGCTTGTACGCCTGGATCCCAGGAAGGGTCGAAAGGAGGTCCGCCGCCGTCAGCGACTTGCCCTCCCAGGCCGACGAATTGATTTCGGTATAGCTTACATCTTGTGCGGGCAGGTAACCGGTAGCGCTCACCACATCCGAAGAGCCCAAATCTTGCACCGGGTCGTTTGCAGAAACGATAGACACATCCTCCGGGGAACCTTCCGAAGGAGGAACAGCGGCACTGCCCGCCCAAGCAAGGGCACAGCACCAAAAAGCCGCAACGCATGCAGCCTTAAAGAATGACGTCTTTCGCATCAAACCTCTAAAAAACGTTTTTGCAGTTCTTCTGGCTCGGGGATCGTCCTACGCCGGCTCCTTCGCATGCAAGCACACTGGTTTCGAAATTCTGCCGGTTTCGTCCTCCCTTACAGCGGCGGGACCGCTCCGGTTTTTCACCGGATTCTCTCCGACCAGGCATACGCCAAATCGGGCTTTTCGGGGCACAAAAACTATTTGCGAAAAATTTACATATATGAGGGGGTATTGTAAAGGGCCGTACAAACGACGGCCCTCTATACAATCGACATTATCAAGGATTACTTTTGTTCTTGAGCAGGAGCTTCGGCCGCAGGGGCCTTGGCGGCAGCGGTATCCTTTGCCGCAGAATCCTTCGCCGTGGAATCGTTGGCGGCAGCCGCAGAATCCAGCGCAGCCTGCTGCTGCCTCATGAGCTCTTCACGCTTTTTTTGCATGTGCTCGCGGACCTTCACAACATAGCGGTCGTTGACGGCCTTGATGGAATCCATCGGGAACTGCGTCTTGTAGTTAGAGTCCAGCACGTTCAGGCAAGCCTCGCGGAGACCCTGGATAAAGTAAGTGAGGTCGAATTCCTGGTCGAACTGCCTTTCGACACCGTGGAACATGATGTCGAGCTGAGTACCCATGATATAGGAATACTTCTGGATAGGCGTCGTCTTTTCGCCAATCGTGACCGTAACGTTCCGATACTTTGCAGCCGGCTTGATGGGAAGCGTATTCATGGCAGAATCCACGTAAGCGCGGAGTTTCGAGATGTCGCCATTGAAAGACATTTCGGTTGCGCTGTCGGGCCTTGCAAGTTTCTGACGTTCGGCAGCCTGTTCGGCAAAATAGGAATCAACCACCGGCATGGAATCGCGCGGAATCTGGAGCTTGAAGTTCGTGTCCTTGAAGGCCTTCGAATTGTCGAGCACACCCTGGACAAGGTAATCGATTTCGAAATACTCGCCGAGCTGTCGCCCGATGTTCTTGAAGCTCGGCCCACCGAACTGGGAACCCAGCATGTAAGAGAACTTCTGGTCGTCGGTCGTGGTCGCGTCGATTTTGACTTCGGCGACAGCGGTCTGACGGGGCTGCAGCATATCGCAAGCCGAAAGGGCCAGCAAGGCAATACCAAAGGCAATTATTTTAGATTTCATAGTTCCTTCCGAGGTGAAATTTTCAAATAAAATATAGTAATATGAGTACTACAGAAGGAACTGTGAAATGCGTTCGTTGAATGTAGTTTGGTATAAGTCGGGAAGTGGATCCCCATACGGAAGGACTCGTCAAAATAGCTGTTATCGTGACATTCAACATTATGTCCGTCAGCTCCTGCGCCGCCCCATTCGAGGGGGTGCCCGGAAACCCTTTTGGGGCTGTAGGCAGGGGGAAACGTCCCCCTTTTAGACGAAAGAACGGCTCTTTGAGCCTACAGACTAAAGACGAAAGTGAAATAATGGCGCTTCGCGCTTGCTAAGGCATAAAATCTCTCGCCTTTCGTCTCTCGTCTCTCGTCTAATTTCTATATTTTGCCCCGAAAAATTATCTTCAAGGATACAAACATGAAACGTACTCATAACTGCGGCCAGCTTCGCAAAGAAGACGTTGGCCAGACCGTAACACTCGCCGGTTGGGTGGATCGCCGCCGCGACCATGGTGGTGTGATTTTTGTGGACCTCCGCGACAAGTATGGCAAGACCCAGATCGTCTTCAACCCGGACTACAATGCCGACGTGATGAAGACTGCCGAACAGCTCCGCAACGAATACGTGATTACGGTGACCGGCAAGGTCTACGCCCGCGAAGAGGGCAACACGAACGAGAAGCTCGCCACGGGTGAAATCGAAGTCAAGATTGACCAGATTGAAATCCTGAACGCGGCCCTCACCTCCCCGCTCGCCATCAACGACCCGAACGAAGAGTGCAAGGAAAACGACGACCTGCGCCTGCAGTACCGCTACCTGGACCTCCGCCGTCCGTGGATCCAGAAGAAGCTCCTCCTCAAGAGCCGCTTCCTCAAGGCCGTGTACGACTTCTTCTACGCTAACGGTTTTGAAAACATCGAGACCCCGGTGCTCTGCAAGTCCACTCCGGAAGGCGCCCGCGACTACCTGGTGCCGAGCCGCGTGAACCCGGGCAAGTTCTACGCCCTGCCGCAGTCTCCGCAGCAGTACAAGCAGCTTTTGATGATT
>Ga0129306_1001780_pt1 | contig 22216 bp, 15 predicted proteins | sample P827metagenome_FD_94438 | JGI IMG/M metagenome (GOLD analysis project Ga0129306, IMG submission 94438) | Capybara group fecal microbial communities from Wisconsin, USA - P827 metagenome | ecosystem: Host-associated > Mammals > Digestive system > Large intestine > Fecal | place: USA: Wisconsin... | reverse complement strand
TACGGTCATTGCCACGTAGGTTTCGTCTGTCACGATATCCATGGAAATTGGTGTGTTTTCTTTTTCAGGTTCTACAATTGTGAATTCGCATTTTGTGGAGTTCTTGTTGTAGTTTTCATCACCAAGATAAGTTACATCAACATTGTAGCTTCCCGCAGGCAATGTAGTAATATAAGTACCGGTTCCATTTTCTAATTCAATATTAACAATTGTATCGCCAATCTGAAGTTTGACAAAACCAGTAGCATCATCATCCACATCCACTGTGACTGTAACTTTATATCCATTTACATCCTCTTGTGCAGTTATAGGTGTGTCTTTCATCACGTGACCTATGATTTCAAAGTCTTTGGAAGTGGCATTGGAATTAAATACATCATCACCAAGGTAAGTTGCAATTAGTGTGTAGTTTCCTTTTTCAAATATCAGAGGTGCGATTGCTTCACCATTTTCCACATCCACATATACTGATTGGTTTTCACCTGATTCTTTATTGAACACTTGGAATTTGACAAGTCCACTGGCAGATTTATCAACACTTGCATTAACCAATACCTCATTTTCATCTATGGCAATATCAAGACCAATAGGAGTGTTTTGTTTTGCTGGTTCGGTTATTGTGAATGCTGTTTTTGTGCTGTTTGTGTTGTAGTCTTCATCGCCGAGATAGGTTGCTTGTAGGTAGTAGCTTCCTGCCGGTAATGTGGTGGTGTATGTTGCAACGCCATTTTCGATTTCGATATTAGCAACGGCGTCTCCAAAGCTTAATTTAACAAATCCTGTTGCATTGGAATCCACATTTACGGTGATTGTGACTTTGTTGTAGTTGGTATCTGCTTTCACGTCAATTGCAGTGTCTTTTTTAACATGTCCGATGACTGTGAATTCCGTATATGTGATGTTGGTGTTGAATCTGTCATCTCCAAGGTATGTTGCAACAACAGTGTGATTTCCAGCATCTAAAAGAACGTCAAGCACTGCCTGACCGTCTTTAACATCAACATAGATAACGCTTGCTTCATCGCTTGACACTTCAAATTTGACAAGTCCTGTTGCATCCTTATCAACATTCACAGTAAATGTAACGTTATTTTCAATAGTCTGAACATCCAGACTGATTGATGTGTTTTCTTTTACCGGATCAGCAATGCTGAATGAAAGTTTTGTACTGTTTTTGTTGTAGTTTTCATCACCAAGGTAAGTTAAATCCACATTGTAGCTTCCTGCAGGCAATGTGGTTGTGTATGTTCCTGTTCCGTTTGCTAATGCAATGTTGATTATGGTATCGTCGTATTTGACTTCAACAAATCCGGTAGCATTGGAATCCACATCTACAGTAATTGTAACTTTATATCCGTTTACATCAGCTTGTGCTGTAATTGGAGTGTCTTTCATCACATGACCAACAATTTCAAAGTCCTTGGATGTTGTATTGGTGTTGAATACTGCGTCTCCCATATATGTAGCTACTACAGTGTAGTTTCCAGCTTCTAAAAGACCAGAAAGCACAACTTGTCCATCTTTAACATCGGCATACAAAATGGTTCCAATCTCATCATTCACTTCAAATTTGACAAGACCGGTTGCATTCTTATAAACATTTACAGTAAATATTGCAGCGTTTTCAACTGTTTCCACATCCAAACTGATTGTTGTGTTTTCTTTTACAGGATCTGCTATGTTGAATGATGGTTTTGTTCTGTTCTTGTTGTAGTTTTCATCACCAAGGTAAGTTAAATCTACATTGTAGCTTCCTGCAGGCAATGTGGTCGTATATGTTCCAATACCGTTTTCCAGTTCGACATTAGCGATAGTATCACCGATTTGGAGCCTGACAAAACCAGTAGCACCAGAATCCACATCAACAGTGATTGTAACTTTATAACCGTTTACATCCACTTCTGCAGCAATCGGTGTGTCTTTTTTGATGTGTCCGATAACGGTGAAGTCTTTGTATGTGATGTTGGTGTTGAATCTGTCATCACCCATATATGTGGCTACAACGGTGTAGTTTCCAGCTTCTAAAAGACCTAAAATCATGGCTTGTCCATCTTTAACATCAGCATAAAGAACTGTTCCAACCTTATCATTAAATTCAAATTTGACAAGACCTGTTGCATCCTTATCCACATTTACAGTGAATGTTACATTATTTTCAACGATATCCACATCCAAACCGATTGTTGTATTTTCCTTTACTGGCCCAACAATGCTGAATTCGGTTTTTGTAGCATTTGCATTGTAAATTTCATCACCAAGATATGTCACATCAGCAACGTAACTTCCACTGGAATAATCATTGATGAATACTGCAGTACCGTTAACTACCGGAACATAATATTCCCTACCATCAATACTTATTTCAACAAAACCTGAAGCGTTTGAATCAACATCAACTGTGATTGTGACAGTGTTTACATTTACGCTTGACTGTGCTGCAATGGAAGTGTTGAGTTTTTCCGGCTCAGAGACAGTGAATGTCAATATTTCTGAACCTGAATAGAACATATAATTACCTAATGCAGTTATGTTGACATCATATACTCCCGGAGCTAAACTCTGTGTGAAATTCACTGAAGAGCTGATAGGCAAGTAAACCAGTGAATCAAAGAGATCCATTGAAATAAATCCATCATAGCCGTCGATATCAACATGAATGGTGACTCCGTTATCAGTGCCATCAGCACCGGCAATGATGAGAGGAATTCTTTTTTCAACATAGACAGTCATGTTTTTACTTACAGCAGGAGCATATTCATCATTACCTTCAAAACTAACAGTAATGATGGCAGCACCTTCATTTAAACATTTAATAATACCATTTTCAACAACGGCAACAGTAGCATCACTTGAAGTATAAGTTAAATTGCCCGCTTCAGGAGGATTCAAAGTTGCACCAGCCAAAACAGAATCATTAACCTTTAATGTCATTTCTGTTTCATTAATAATAATCTCAGTTGATTGTTTAGCTAAAATAATAGTGTATGAGGCAGTTTCAAATTTACCGGTTACACTCGCAATCCCTTCTTCTCCACATTGATATAATATTGCTTCATTAATAAAAGCAGATGTTTGATTTAATGCACCACTCCTTTGTGATAAATCTAATTGGATATTCATTTCTGATGCGTCATACTCATTGATTTCTTTTGAAGTACTATTATATGCGTACAATTTGAAAGTAATTTCAGCTGTTTCATTTACTGTAATTTCAGAAGTTGTATTGGTTGTTGCATTTAAAAATAGCCAATTAACCATAGTAACATTTTCACTGACTTTCGGTTTTATATTGTAATTGCTAGCATTATTTCCAAACCAGTTATTAACAGATAAAAGAGAACCGGATTCCACATCAATAATCAATTCATCATCTATTGTATTGTTTATGAAAATAGAGTCATGAATAAGGGAATATTCATCACAAGAAACAATATAAATCGCACTGCCATTAGAAATATTATTATTCACATAATTTCCACACATGTTGACGTTATATGCTTCCCCTAAAATGTTAATGCCCATTATCGCATGGTTATTGGCGTAGTTTCCGGATATGTTGGAATCACTTATAATTCCTTCCATTAAAAGTACAACACAATAACTTGCAGAGTTATTATAGTAATCTCCAGATATGCTAGAATCATTTACAGTTGCAAATTCGCTCATATAGCATACCGCACAAAATCTGGCAACATTATTTATGTAATCTCCGAATATGACAACATTAGTTAAATTATTAATAAATAAGAATACTCCTGCAGTATCATTTGCCTGGTTATTATTATAATATCCGCTTATATTAACATCAGCTAAATTTCCATAAAAGAAAATCGCACCACCGTCATTTGCTGTGTTGGCAGTATAATTTCCAGATATAATTACATTGTTTAAATCACCGTTAAAGAGAATCGCACCACCGTAATCACCTGCAGTGTTGGCAGTATAATTTCCAGATATAATTACATTGTTTAAATTTCCATTAAAGAAAATTGCGCCACCATAACCATTGTTTACACTATTATTTATAAAAATGGAATTTATATCAGTGCTGATGACATCTGCATAAAATCCGATTGCACCGCCAAGACCATCTACTACACTATTATTTATAAAAATGGCATTTATGTATGAGTCCTTAAGTGTCTGATTAAAGAAAATCGCACCACAGACATATTCTTCTTTTCCATTTTTAAATGTTAAACCTGTGATATTTATCCTTCCTGCGTTAACAGTCAAGATCCTACTACCAGATTGTGCATCAAAGATTACTTCACCTGCACCATAATTAACTAATGTTAAATTATTTTTATTGATAGTTAAATTGATATTGTTTTCTCCAGTGTATGTTCCTGGGGCAATATAAATTGTACTATTCTCAGGAGCTTTTCTTAATGCTTCTTTCAATGTTTTAAATGCAGTATCCTGTGTTGTTCCATTACCACTGGATTCTTTACTTCCATTTACATACCAAACAAAAATTGTCGGAGTAACAGTAATGTTAACTTTGGTTGTTGCATTATTGTATAAATAATCACCAGCATAAAAAACATCCGCAGTAGCATTCAGCTTTAATCCAGTAACAATGACAGTGGCCGCACCATCATTAATTTCCCCATACCATTCGGCACCGCCAATAGTAACAGTGACATTTCCTGTAGCATTTTCCAAACCGGTGACAACAACAATGGCATCCTCAGTAACCATAATAGGATCAGCACTGGCAATAATAGTTAAATTCATCTTAACAGGATTAACAATAATATCAACTGTAGTGGAAGCATTAATATAATTGGCATCACCTAGATAGGTAACATTTGCAGTTGTATTTTCGTTCAATCCTGGGATAATGATGGCGGCGGTTCCATTTCTGATTTCGCCGGTCCAATCAGTATTGTTAATGGTAACAGTGACATTGCATGTAGCACGTTCTAAACCAGTTACAATAACTGTAGCATTATCACCTTTCACTATTGGTTTTGCACTAGCATCAATGTTTAAATTTTTACGATTAACAGTAATATTTACAATTTCCTGTTTAGCCTTATATACTCCATCCCCCGAATAACTAACGAGCAAAGTCTGATTGCCTGCAGCTAAATCTGGAATAATAAGAGTGGCAGTGCCGTTTACAAAAGTGGAAAAAATATTTCCAACACTGACCTTGCCTGTAGCATTATCCGGTGTTAAAATAACATTTACAGTAGCATTATCACCAAAACTAATTTCCTGTGCAGTAATATCCATTGTAACGTTTTGTTTAGAATAAGAATATGATAATTTTAAGACCTGACGATTGACAGTAGCAGTTACAGTTGTAATGCCGTCATCAAATGCAATATCTGAAGTAACAGTATTATTTCCAGTTTTTTTATTGGTAAGTTTTGCACCATTATCTGCACGGAAGCCCGCACCATAATTGAACAATTCGCCATCGGAAATGAAAGTAACAATTACTGTGGATGGCTGACCTGCAATAGGATTTTCATCTAAAGATAATTCAACAATGACCTGTTCATCATCTTCATGGCTTTTATCACTTCCCCAAGCATTATATTCTACAAGTTCATTTGAAAAATCAAAAGAGTTGCTTCCATACCAGTTATTATGGATTTTATCATACGTACCTTTATTGTATACAATGTTTCCCTTATCCTTTGCCTTATTGTTAATGAAAATATTATATTCTAAGGTCAAATGGGACTTTGTGGAATCTAAATAGATTGCTCCGCCTTCATCAGTACAGCGATTATTTTCAAAATAACAATGGGAAAATGTAACATGATTTTCCTTGTTTATATAGATTGCTCCCCCATCCGTTTCAGCTCTATAAGCTTCAATGTAATTATTAATAAAAATACCATATTTTACATCAGTGTTGAATTTATTTACATATATTGCACCACCCCCAGTATATGTAGCATAATTATCTCTGAACTCTGAAGATGAATTCCCCCAAGTTATAGTGTCTGCATAAATTGCACCACCAGCCTCACGAGCCTCATTACGAATAAAAGAACAATTATCAATTGCAACATCACCTTTACAATATATTCCACCACCTTCATTACTCCAACTATCCTCTTCCCAGGAATAATATACAAGATTGCCATCAAATCTAGAATTTACTGCAATGACGTTATTTTTACAATATATTGCACCGCCTTTTTCTTGAGCGTGACACTCGGAAAAATAACCATTGTCAACATATATATTTTTTTCACCATAAACTGCTGCACCAAAGTTAGTTACCCTGTCCTTTCGGAATTCAGAATTTTTAATATATATATCTCCAGCGGCGGCTATTGAACCCTGATTATATGCCCAATTATAAGCAGAATAACAGTCTTCAATTATAACATCACCTTCACATCGCACAGAAGAACCCTTATGACGTGCATAATTAGAAGTAAACCTAGTATTTTTTGCAAAGATCCTGTTTTTACTATATATTGCACCACCATGATCACCAGCATGATTAGAGGAGAATGTGGTGCTCATAACATCAACAGAATCCTCAACGTAAACTGCTCCTCCATAATTATCATCTGCCTTATTTCTTTCAAATCTAGCTGAAGATATGGAAGCGGATTTTGCATATATTGCACCACCATAATCACCAGCTATATTATCGTTAAAGCTAGATCCTTCAACTTTAACATTACCTTCACTTCGTATGGCACCGCCGTAACATTGAGCAGAAGTTGCACCCGTTGCATTATTACTATAAAATCTGGTATTTTTTGTTACAGTGACATTATTTTTACTATAAATTGCACCTCCATCAACCTTGGCCTTATTTTTTTCAAATAAAGAATTTTCAAAATATATGGATTTTTCACAATAAATTGCTCCACCATCGTCGTCTGCATTGTTGGATGTGAATGTGGAATTTATAATATCCAAATCTCCTTTGGAGTATATTGCTCCACCATTGTCATCATCTGCAGTATTTTTATCGAAACTACTATTTATAATGGTTAAAGGTTTATCTACGCCATTGTATATTGCTCCACCATAGTCATCTGCCCAATTATTGCTGAAAGTACAGTTTATAATTGTGTATTGGGCAGAACCTTCTATATAAATAGCACCGCCTTTATTGTTAAAATCGTTGTGTCCGTTAATTATTATGAGATTTTTCAAGGTTATAGTTCCACTATTTGAATCAAATGCGCTACAACCATCTTTACCTAAACAATCAAGGGTATGTCCCTGACCATCTATAGTTAAATTTTTATTTAATTGGATTCTAGAACCATAAGCTCCATTATAATCTCTTGTTAGATTTAAAACAGAACCTTCTGTTGCATTATCTATCTCAATTTGAAGGTCATCAAAAGTTCCAACATCATTATTTTCACTTAAAATTACCTGATTTTCATCAGCACTTACACCTTCACCAGTTGTTTCTTCTACACTTACAACATCACTTGTAGCATTATCTGCTGCGCTTACTGCCGAAACTGCAAGTAAGCATGTAATAATGATTGTTAGCATTATTATCTTTTTGTATTTCATAATGTTTTTCTCCCATAAAAAAGTTATTAATTGATACTTATTTATGTACTACTTATATTATAATATTTGCGACAAAGTCAGCTACTCAAATTATTAACAGGATGATTAATTATTTTCATAGTTGATTGTAAAAATATGTGAAAAATTAGTCGAATATTCAAGTAAACAGCAATACTATAAAAAATAAGTATAATATTATGAGTTAATGTACATTAAAAAAAAAGAAAAAATGTAAGTAGATATTTAAATCTACTTAACAGTAATTTTTGTGTTTACAGTCTTTGAATAGTAGTAACTGTTACCAGCATATTTAACTATTGCATCAAAAGTACCTTTCTTACTTAAGTTAGTGATTTTAAAGGTTGCTTGGCCGTTATTGTTGGTCTTGGCTGTGTAAGTTTTACCATTAACTTTTAAAGTAACTTTGGCTTTCTTCATTACTTTATTTTGATTGGTTTTTAAAGTAACTGCATAGCTTTTGGTTTTCACAGATTTTTTAAAGGTCTTTTGAGCTGCAGTTAGTTTTGGAGTAGCTTTTTTAACTGTAACTTTAACTGTTTTAGTTGTTTTATCGTATTTGCTGTTTCCTGCAAATGTAATTTTAGCAGTATATGTTTTAGGAGCTAAACCATTTGTAGATACTTTAAATTGTCCCTTTTTATCGGTAGTATATTTCGTAGTTTTTCCATTGAACACAACAGTCACTTTTACGCCACTAATTGCTTTACCGAATACATCAGTTAATGTGCCAACTAAATATTTGCCGCCATTGTAAACAGTTGTTAGATCTGATGCAACAATATCAGTTCCTTTTTTATTTGAACTGGATACAACAAATGAAGTAGTGGAGTTAGAAGATTTATAGATTGTTGTTCCTTCGTAAACCGCTGTTAAAGTGTGTTTTCCTGCTTTTGTTGGAATATAGTTAATGTATAAATCTGAAACATCTCCATCAGCACACAATTCATAATCAAACATTGAGCTAGAAGCACCTAATGCGCCTTTGCTCAAAGTACTTTGGTGTCCTTGATTTTCAGAAAGGTCAATGGCCCCAATATCAACACCATCCAAGTAGAATTGCAAAATACCTTCTTTTACTAATTTTCCATTTTCATCATGAATATTAGCTTTAAGTTTATATGTGTGGTTTACTTGTGGATTAGCAATTTCTTCAATAGTTGTTGTAGTATCAAGTCTAACTACAATGAATTTATCTGCAAAGCTAGATCCAATATAATTTTCACTTCCAGCATAGGATCCTGCAACATACCACATACCACCAGCCAAAGTTCCTACATCATATAAAGTAATACCATTACTGTCACTTATACCAGTAAATGTAGCAGATTCTCCAGAATACTTAATCAATTCAATTTTAACAGATTGACCACTAACACCATTAGTATTATCATCTTTTAACAGGGTTGTGAAAGTCTTATAAGCTTGTTCATCAAAGATGATACTTTCACCAGTCAAAGTGGTCGGCATTTGATTAACATTGAATGTAGTTGAAGCATTTTTAGCAAAGTAATTATCTGTTTCGTTGTAAATGACTAATAACTCAAAAGATCCAGTTGTGTTTGTAGTGTAACTTAATGAGGATTGACCATCATATATATAATCCATTCCAATATAATTGCCATTTACATAATATCTGATAATACCTTCATTAACTCCTTTAGAGTTAGATATTACATTGACTGCAAAGTTACTTGGGTTTGTGAAGTAAACATCAGAAATATAATCAATGCTTAAATCAATGTTTGCCTTTGAAACATTAAGCAGTGCGGAGTTAATTGGATCTCCATAATTGGTGGAGTAAAACATTGCAGTTATTGCATGTTCACCTGCAGTTGTTGGTGTGTAAGTTAAAGTAGCAACACCATCATATACTGGAGATTCGCCAATTTGTGTCTGACCATCAAAGAAAGAAACAACCCCCTCATTGACGACTAAACTTGAATTGACATTTGCAACAAGATTAACTTCATGACCAACAGTTGCATTGACATCAGCTATAGTTATAATTCAGCTTCATCCAGTTCTTCTATTTTTCTATCAAACTCTGTAAGTTTACGGGCAAGTCCTGAGAAATATGGAATATAGACTTTTGAGAATGTTAATCTTTCAGGGTTTTGATTCATTGCAGAAATCCTATCTTTAACCATTTGGATTTTCCTTTCAACTTCATCATACATCAAATCTCCAGGAAACTCACCAATAAATACTCCATCAGCACCATTATCAAGGGCATAATGAATATGTTCTGGACTTACACGATTAACAGAAATAACTTTGATAATATGAATGGATTCAGGATATGAAAGTCTGTTCACCCCAATATTATCTGCAGCAGTATATCCAATATTATCTAAAAATACAAGAATCATACGTTCTCCTTCTTGCTTTTTAGATAGTACTCCTTTAATTGTAGCTAAAATCTTTTCATCAATATTACCATTTACATGTATTGCTCCAGTCTTACATCCGACAAGACATTTTCCACAACCATTACAACTCATTGGATCAATATAGACTTCATCATTTTGAATACTCATGGATTTATATTTACAGCGTTTGATACATTCACCGCAAAGAGTACATTTTTCATTATCAATTTCTGCAATAAATGGTTCAATTTCTACACCACCATAGTTATATTCTCCAACTTTTGATGCAGCAGCAGTTGCTTGCATTATTGAATCAGTAATATCTTTTGGATCGTGTGCTGTACCACATACGAATACTCCTTGAACATCAGTAGCAATTGGTTTGATTTTAGGATGTGATTCTTTAATAAACCCATCCTCAGTTGTTCCAATATTTAATATTTCAGCTATCTCACGAGTACCATAAGATGGTTCCATTGCAGTAGATAATACTACCATATCAGCTTCAATTTCTACAAATTCTCCTTTAAGAGTATCTTCAGTTCTTACAATGAAGTTGTCTCCTTTTTTAACTACTTCACCAGGACGTCCTCGCAGGAATCTAACTTCATTTTCTTGTGTGTGTTTGTAGTATTTTTCAAACATTCCAGGAGTCCTAATATCAGTGTAACATATTAGCACATCAGTGTCTGGGTATTTATGTTTGATAATATTTGCATTTTTAAGTGCAACTGTACAACATATTTTTGAACAGTATTTATGACCATCAGGTTTTTCATCCCTTGAACCAACACATTGTATCATTACAACACGTTTTGGGACTTCACCATTGGCTTTAAGAAGTTTACCTTTAGTAGGACCATTTACCCCTGTAATACGCCCAAGTTCTGATTGTGTAATAACATCATCATGCCTATCGTAACCATATTCAGGACGTTTTTCCATATCAAATAATTTATGCCCGGTTGCAACAACAATAGAACCTACTTGAAGAGGAATTCTTTCAGACTTACCCCTAAGCTTAATAGCTTTCATGGTACATGCTTTAACACAATTACTACATTTATTACAATTTTCCATATCTATTACATAAGCTTCAGGATATGATTGTCCGAATGGCCTATAAATTGCTTTACGCATGGATAAATTATCATTCCAGTCATTTGGAACTTCAACCTCACATACTTCTGCGCATTTACCACAAGCAATACATTTTTCAGTATCCACATATCGTGGAGATCTCTCTAAAATTAAATTATATGTCCCTGCTCTTCTTTCAGCTTCAATAACTTTAGTATTTGTTAAAACTTCAATGTTTTTATTCCAAACAAGTTCATTTAAAATTGGATTTAAAAGACACATTCCACACTCTTCAGCAATCTTGACTGGTGAGAAAACTTTACCAATTTTTGCCATGTGGCCACCAATTGAAGGAGATTGTTCTATTAATGTTACTTTTGTTCCTTGTTTTGCAAGAGATAGTGCAGCGTTCATTCCAGCTATTCCACCACCAATAACGGCAACATCATCAGGAGTTTGACAATAAATTGGGTCTACTGCATCTGATTGTTTTAATTTTTCAATTGACGCATTAATAAGAGTTATGGCTTTATTAGTTGCTTTTTCCTTATCAGAGTGAACCCATGAACATTGTTCCCTAATATTTGCCATGTCCATCAAATAAGGATTTAAAGGTTTTACATAATCTTGGAATGTCTTTTCATGACTTATTGGGGAACATGCTGCAACAACAACACGGTCTAAGTCATGGTCGAATATTGCATCACGAATAATTTTACGTCCATTAAGAGAACATAAATTTTCAAATTGTCCAATAAACTCAACATCCAGTTCTTCTCGAACTTTATCTAAATCAATAACATCTGCGATATTTCCACCGCATTCACATAAAAAAACGCCAACTTTTAAATCATCCCTCATCGTTCAACCTCCTTTAACTCCTTAATAATAGAATCAATTGGAACAGTATGTGCTTTTTGCCCAATTACTTTATCCAAATCACCGCCCATTGCAAGTGCAATGAATTGTGCAATATTAAAATGAATTGCCTTGAATTTCCTACCTTCCCTTTCAGATATTAAATGTTGATATCTATCAAACTGAATGTGGCAATTTGGACATAAGTGAACTAAAATGTCGACATCCTCATCAGCAATAGCGTTCATTTTATCAGCTGTAGCTGTAAATGATAAATCTGGGTTTGAATATCTTTGTCTGAATCCTGTTCCGCAGGTTGCTCTTTTGTGGTCGTACCAGCCAATAGTTTTACAACCACACTCCTCAATCAACTCATCAATAATGTTAGGATCCCTTACACCACCAATAGTATCTTCATAATGAACTTTACAGTAGTGGCATCCATGATGAGTAGCTATTTTATATTCACTTAAATCATATTTAATATGATTTTTAATTTCATCTTTTTTACCATAAAGAATATCAACTACATGGAAGATATTCTCTGTTGGGTTTAAATCATCTTTTTCATACTTTAAATGGCTTAAACCATTTTCATCGAATAATTGGTTAATATAATTTCTCAAATCATCTTTTTTATTAAGTAATTTGACTGATTTTTTATTTATGGCATAACATGTTGCGCACATCATTACAAGATTTGGCCTACCAATTTCACGTGCAATCTTGAAATTACGAGCCCCAATAGCTGATGTATCTATTTGATTGAAAACATCTGAATAATGGCCCAGACCAGTACAACAAGTTTGTTTTTCAGATATTGCATAATCAATTCCCAATTTATCAAAAACAAATTTTGTTGATGCTTCTACTCCAGGATATTCTACACTTACAAGACAACTTCTAAACAAAAGTATATCTTTATCAGGAACGTTCTTCATTTCTCTTCCTCCTGAGATGCTCTTATTCTTTCTATTTTTTCTTTAAAACCAGTTATGGTTAAAATAGTACTTACTTCATCAATTACATCCTGAGGGGGCATTAATGGAGGATATAATTCAAGTTCATCCCTAATTTCATCTAAATGCTGTCTAAAGTCCCACCATCCCGGAACATCACGGTCAATATCTTCAAAGAATATTTCAGGAATTGCACCTATTGCTGCTGTAAAATAAGAATCAGCAAATCCCATATACTCATATAACTTATCATAGTTTATTCCTTTAGATACAGCAAATTGTTTTAAAATTTGATTAACTTCACAAACACTATTTCCAACAGGACACACACTATGACAAGTATAACAGTAAAAACAGTTCCAAATATTATCGTCTTCAATAATAGAGACATCACCATCTAAAACTCTTTCAATGATTTCACGAGGATTATAATCAGAATGTCTTGCTGCAGGACATGTCGCAGTACACATTCCACATTGAACACATTTAAGGACACCTTCATCCTTTGAGTTTTTAACATCCCCAATAATCTGTTCTGCAAAATCAATTGGTGAATCAGTAATCTTTTGTTGAGTAGTCATTTAACCACCTATAATTTAAACTCATTATTTTCTATTAATTGTTTAAGTTTCAAGGATAATTTATTTCCTCTTAACCTATCTGACTGTCTGCAGATAATAGGAATATTTACTCTATTTCCTTCAATTTCCAAATCAACATCACCAGTATTCATGTCAAATGCATTGTTTTTACAAAAGTTAGCGCACATTCCACAGCCAAAACATTGCACAATATTTAATCGCTTGTTTTTAAATGCATTTGTAGGGCAAATTTCTTCAACAATACAATTATCACAATTTGAACATCTTTCATCACCATATTTTGGTCTTAAATCATATTCATCCCACAATTCATGGTAATTGGTTTCAGTCAATGGCAAATGACGACCTTTGATATCTGCAACTGGCAATTTAACCTCTTCATCTGTGATTAGTAAATTATTGTAAATTTCTTCAGATAAAACAGGAATAGGAATTGCAACAGTATCATATACTTCTCCACCTTGACCTGTTTTAAATCCACCAATATAATATGGATCCATTTGTTTATAATCCGCAGTTAACATTAAATTTGGTTTTTCAGCTGAAGAACGAGTTCCATCTCCTAAAATATAACCTTGAGCACCATTTAAAAGGATTTTAACTCCTTCTTTTATTACATTGTGAGGAATATCATTCTGAAGTGGATTCAAATCACCACAACCTGAGAATGTTAAACCGGATAAGTTACCTTCCAGAGGTGTTGCTGCAAAGATTGATGGAATTGCATAATCATTAGGGTTAGTGAATGCAGTATAGTTTTTAAAGGCCATACGTGTACCTACAATTTGACCCCTTATAATATCATCAATTGTTATTGAATTTTCAATTGTTTTTCCATCTACACTTTCAACTCTAACATCAACTGATTTACCTTGAAGTAATTCTTTTAACAAGAATCCTCCACCGTAGTTATCATCATCAATAGAATGAGTAGTTCCATGCAATATAGCATCGATTGAACCTAACCATTCATTTGGACATGGGCCTGCAAAAGCTGGAATCCCATTTAAATAAACTTCACGAGCCTTTATAAATTCACCCGGACCAGAAACAACAAAGTTTAATATTGCTGCTGTTCCACTCATCACACCACAAGTTCCACATGTTACAACATCAACTTCATCAAAACTTGGAGTGTCTCCGTTTTTTATGAGTTTTTTAAACTCTTCTGCTGTGTATATATTGGCTTCGCCATTTTCAATTTTTTCATTGATTTGGCGAATAGTTCTTGCTTTCATTTTATACCTTCAAAATATTCTTTATTAAATCAAAACCAAAGCCCGAGTTTTTGTTTTAATAAAACATATAACTACTTTTATTGCTCGATTTAAGTAGATTAGATTTTTCCTAATGTATCTCCCCTTAAACCTCTCCTTAAGGTTTCAAGAGAAGTTATGTCATCACTTGATATATTTCCCAAATTAACAGTATTGCCTAATTTAAGAATGAAAAATACTTGCTGGTCTTTATTTGGAGCTTCCCAAAGAATTTTACTCCCGTCAATTTTATCCAAAATATAATCTATTTCATCTTCTTTAGCATTTCCAGATTTATCAAAGATTCCGATGTTTTTTCCACCTTCCCTTGCTTCTACAATAATTAATGATGAACCTGCATCTAGTTCATCCTGCATTAATTTAATTCTCTCATCCAAACTTAGTTCCTTATCTAAATTAGGATCCTTTTTTCCAACTTCAGACAATACTTCAAAACCTTCTTGTTTAGCTTTTTTAATACAATTCAATTTGTCTTCATGAGAAATACTTGTAGAACCATCGGAAATTTCAATAGCTGGAAAACCTAAATTATGTGCTTCAGCAAAAAATTCATCTAATTTGTCATTCATGTATGCCAGTTCAAATAATGTTCCTCCAGTATAGGGAGTAATGTTATGTGCCTTATACATTTCAACTTTAGCTTTAATTATATCCTGTTCATGGACAATGGAAGTTCCCCAACCGAATTTCAAGTAATCAACATATTCTCCGGAAATATCCATTAAGCTGGATGCAGTTTCAAGGCCCAAACCTTTGTCTAAAACCATTGTAATTCCACAATTTCTCGGTTTTTCTTCTCTTTTTATAGATAAAAATTCAAATGATTTCAAAATATCACGCGTGTTAAGTTTAATTTTTTATTTATAAATAATAAATTATAGTATATAAATATTATTAAGACTTTGCTTTTGAATAAAAATAAAAGGCTGTTATATCAATAATTGAAAAAAATAACATATATAATATTTAATAAAAATTTAAAAAAAGTAAAAAAAATTAGTTCGCATTAATCTCATTTTCAGATCTGGTTACTAAATCAGATAATGAATTACGAACATTTTCAGGAATAGAATCGTTTTCTTTATCAGCTATTACCTGTGAAATAATTTTACATAAAACAAATATTGCATGTTTATGTTCAGCTTTTGTTTTATGGATATGGTGTGGGCTTATTTTTAGGGTGATATATTCACTATAATCGTTTGTTATTTGGTCATCTTCCGCTAAATATTTTAAAACATATACTAAAAATTGATGTAATTGTATCATTTCGTCTTTATACATAGATATCTAACCCAATTAACTAATTTCATTTAGTTAAAAATTAACTCCTAATTCTATACAATAATATTATTTTTAATCATATTTAAACCTTGCATTAAAAAATACTTTACAGATTATTGCAATTCAATTCAATTTAAATAAAGATTAAAGTGTTCTTTAATTATAACAAAATCCCATCAATAATCTGACACATATACATGCAACAATATTTTTTAAATATATAATAAAACAAGACAATTAATACTAATGAACACTATGTTGAAAACTGCTAGAAAATAAAAACTATTGATTAAAAACAATCTCTTTTTAATATTTTAATAGGATTAAATAATGCTATAAAATTACAGTAAATTCACTGGTCTCAACAATTTTCGGCAACCTCCCAACAGTGCCAACATTATCTCCACTAATAATCAAAACCCCATCAAAAAATTCCTTAAAAGATTCGCAACACTCCAATGCATTCGAAACTTTATCCTCACTAGTTTCACCAACCACATCATTTGCAATTCTTGTTGCAAGGCCATCACAAATGGAAGATGAATCTCCCATAACTGTAACGCTATCAGCTTTACCAAAACTTATAGAATGACCTATTCTGCCCGAGGATGTGCAAATTCCGAACGGTCTTTTTCTTTTTTTAATCTCAAAAGCAATATTGTTTCCTAAGATTTCATTGTTTGAATAGATTCCACATAACACCTTTCTATCATTAATGATTGAAATATCTCCACCATTTTCTACAATTGAATAATGAGATCCACTAGAAATTAAATATTCAAGAGACATTTCAGAAATTGTCCCCGCAACACATGCCATAGGCCCAACATCTGCAATTCTGGAGGACTCATACATCTTTAAAATAATATTTGGGACTTCATTATCAGGTATCTTAAGAGGTGTTAAAGAAACTGAAAACTCGTTATTTACTAAAATATAATTTTTCAAATCACGACGAACATTGAAAATAAATCTCTTTAAATCATGATTAACCAAATCTGTCGTTAATCTAATATGAGTCTCATCCAAATCAATCTGTGAAAAATTCATATTTTATAATTTAATTTATTAGTTATTAAATTTATATTAAATATCATGAAAGCTCTTAACAAAATGCTTTGCTTAGTTGATGGTGAACACTACCTGCCAGTTACTCAAGAAGCAATAGATACCTTAAACAATTTGGAACACATTGATATTGTATGTGCAGTTTTTATTGGAGGAACAGAAAAGCTTAGAGACGATTCAGAAGAATCCTACTCCGAAAAGCTTGGAGTTCCTGTCAGATTTGGTATGGATAAAGATATTCCTTATGATTTAATTGTCGATATGATAAAAGAATTCGATGTGGATACGGTGATGGATTTAAGTGACGAACCTATACTTGATTATCCAAAAAGGTTCAAAATAGCTTGTAAAGTTCTAAATGAAGGAATCAGTTACGAAGGTCCTGACTTTAAATTTGAGCCTACATCCCAATATGACATAATGGAAAAACCATCCATAACAATTCTCGGAACTGGAAAACGGATTGGAAAAACAGCTGTTTCAGGTTTCGTTTCAAGATTAATTGATAAGAATGGCTATGAACCATGCGTAATTGCTATGGGCAGGGGAGGACCTGAAGATCCTGAAATTGTCCATGGTGAAAAATTAGAAATCAATGCCAAATTTTTACTTGAACAATCCGAAAAAGGAGTCCACGCTGCAAGCGACCATTGGGAAGATGCATTAATGAGCAGAATCCTAACAATTGGATGCAGACGTTGTGGTGGAGGAATGGCTGGCGAAGTATTTCTAACCAATATGAAAAAAGGTGCCCACCTTGCAAATGAAGTTGATTCCAAATTTGCAATATTTGAAGGAAGTGGCGCTGCAATACCTCCAATTAAAACAAATAAAAAAATAGCATTAATCGGAGCCAACCAGCCACTAGAAAACCTAACAACATATTTTGGACCTTATAGAGTGGGGCTTGGAGATTTAGTCATTCTTACCATGTGTGAAGAGCCAATGTGTTCTTCTAAAAAAAGAGAAAAAATAGAGGAATTTGTCAGCGAAATAAATCCAAATGCAACTGTAATATCTACAGTATTTAGACCTAAACCGTTAAATGACATTTCCAATAAGAAAGTTCTCTTTGCCACTACAGCACCTGAAGAAGTCAAAGACAAACTAGTGGAATATCTTGAAGACAACTACAACTGTGAAGTCATCGGCACTACATCACACTTATCCAACAGACCCTTACTTCGCCAAGACATGGAAAAATACCTGTCCCAAGCAGATATAATGCTAACTGAACTTAAAGCAGCTGCTGTAGATGTAGCAACAAAAGATGCGATGGCCGCTGGCCTTGATGTTGTATATTGTGACAACATTCCTATTGCAATTAACGATTCATACCCCTCTTTAAGTGAATCTATTATAAAATTAGTTGATTCTGCAATTGATGATTTTAAAAAATCATCATAATTCATTTTTTTAATAAATTAAATAGCCAATTATATATATTTTAAAATCTCTAATGCTAACTCGGTATTTTTATATAATCTGCCCTTCCTAGCAGTTTCATTTAAGCAAACTACAAGATTTTTATCCTTCAAATCTTTTAATACATTAGAAACATGGTTTGTTCTCAAACCAATTTCTTCAGCAATTGCAGATGGGATTTTTATATTTTCACCAATACTTTTTAGAATTTTGGTTCTATAATCGGATGCCATTATATAACCAACTAACTCAAAAATCTCATCATTTTTCATTATTGAATATTATATTTGATATTTATTAAAAATGTTATGTATAAATATAATATTTTTTAAACATTTTTAAGTACAACATTAATAATTTTGTAAAGAAAACTTTAATATAATTAATATAAAAAATATATGAATAATGAAAAAAATTGCAATCGGAATTGGAAAAAATAAGAATATTTTAAAAGCCATTCAACTATTTGAAATGGAACAAAAATTAGACATTTTAACCATTGATAATGATGATGGCCTAGTTAAAGCTATCCTGGATGATGATATTGATGCTGTCATTAGAGGCTCACTTCCGGCATCAGGAGTCATTAAAGAATTAAAAAAACATTACCACGACATTTCAAGAGCCACATACGTAAATGGGAAAGATCATGAATTTTTGCTATCTCCAGTCGGAATCGATGAAGGAACAAGTGTTGAAGAAAAATTAAGAATAGCTATAAACTGCGGAGAATTTCTTGAAAAAATATCCAAAAAACCTAAAATAGCAGTTCTTGCAGATGGCCGCAAAGGAGACTATGGAAGAAGTGAAGAGATTTCCAAATCAATTGACGATAGCGAAAAATTAACTCAACTAATTAAAGAAAACACTGATTTTGAAGTAAAAAATTATTATATCCTTATTGAACAAGCCTTAAAAGAGAATTGCAATGTGATTATTGCTCCAAACGGAATAATAGGAAATATTATTTTTAGAACACTTATTTTAGTTAATTCATGGCCAAGTTGTGGGGCAGTAACCTTTGGAATCAATGGAATTTACATAGACACAAGCCGTGACCAAACTACCGAAGGATATCTCAGAAGCATAAAATTTGCATACAAATTAGCCAACCTTTAAAAACTTTAAGTTATATAATATAGATTAATATAAACTTTTAAGGGATTAAAAATGGCAGAAAATATACTTTACAGAATTTATGAATGGTATATATCTAGAGATTTAGTTCCAGAAAGAATGCCAAAACATGTGGCAATCATTATGGATGGAAACAGAAGATATTCCAAACTCCAAGGAAACATTGATGTTGTTAAAGGACATGAAGTTGGAGTAGATACCTTAGAAAACGTTTTGGATTGGAGTATCGAACTTGGAATTGAAATCATAACTGCCTATGCTTTTTCAACAGAAAATTTCAACAGATCAGAACATGAAGTTGATGGATTGATGAATTTATTCGTCAAAAACTTCAAGAGATTAGTAACCCATGAAAAAATTCACAAAAACGAAGTAAGGGTAAAAGTTGTAGGTAGAACAGAATTATTACCAGATGAGGTTAGGCAAGCTATTCAAGAAGCAGAAGATGCAACAGCCCACTACAACAAAAGATTATTCAACATAGCTATCGGATATGATGGGCGTTTGGAAATCATCGATTCATTTAAAAAGATTATCAGAGAGGTACAGGCAGGTAAAATCACTATCGATGATGTAAATGAAGACCTTGTAAGCCAAAACCTTTATACAGAAGGACTAGACGATCCAAATTTAATCATCAGAACTAGCGGTGAGGAACGTCTAAGCGGATTTTTACTATGGCAATCATCATACTCAGAGCTGTATTTCTGTGAAACTTTATGGCCGGAACTTAGAAAAGTTGATTTCATAAGAGCAATTAGGTCATATCAAGCAAGAGACAGAAGGTTTGGAGCATAAATATGATTGATACCCATTGCCACATTGATTTTGAAGACTTCGACAAAGATCGTGAAGACGTAATAAAAAGAGCTAAAGATAAGCTTGACTGCATTATTGCATCCGGTTTTAGTAATGACAGCAACCGCGAAGTATTGAAACTATCTAAAGAATATGAAGGTTTCATTTATCCCACTTTCGGTTTTCATCCGGTAAGCTCACAAAATTCTACTTCCGAAGAACTTGATGAAGCACATAATTATCTAATTGATAATTTGGACAATATAGTTGCAGTTGGTGAAGTCGGAATGGATTATTACTACGTTACCGATAAAGCTTTACGTGAAAGGCAAAAGGAAATCTTTACCAGTTTTTTAGATATAGCCAATGAATACAAAGTCCCTATTGTAATGCATGTAAGAGATTGTGAGAAAAAAGCAGTGAATATCATCGAAGACTATGATGACATTCCTTATTTTGTTTTCCATTGTTATGGAGGCAGTTTTAAAACCGCAAAAAGAATAATGGATAAGGACAATGCATATATGAGCTTTTCAACAATGCTATGCTATTCTAAACAACACCAAGATTTAATCGAAAAAATAGACTTGGATTATATACTAACTGAAACTGACAGCCCTTATCTGGCCATGAAAAAAGAAGATAGAAACGAACCGGCCAATGTTGCAAAAGCAGTTTCAAAAATAGCTGAAATCAAGAATATGGATATTGATATTGTTGATGAAATAACCACCAACAATGCAAAAACAGTTTTTAAAATCTAATAATGCAGAGTGAAATTAAGATTAATCAACACATCCTTGTTTTCCTTAACAGCCTCTATTTCCAGTTCAAAATCTGTTAAGTCTTGCATTACTAAATTAATCAAATGCCAATCCAAAAGAGAATCATTTAAAAATATTACAAATTGGTTTCTAAATATCTTTACCGGTTTTCTGCAAAACAGCTTAAATGCATAGAAATAAAGCTCCAATCTAAAAATCAAATCTTCTTTATCCCCATTGCCATTGATAAAATAATCTTTTAAATCTTCTTGCAATATTTTACCTTCATCACCCACATCTGCTTTAAAAGTTTCCATTTCAGTCAAATCTTCGATTAGCTGCTTTTTTTCCTCATCACTATACATTTAATCACCGTCCAATGTGAATTTCAATCTTATTATATTATATGAATTTGGCATGAAAGTTACTTGAAATTTATCAAGACCATCATCTAATTTTCTCAATATAGATAATTCCAAATCATCTGGGATAATATTCAATATGAACGCATCTTCAATAAATTCAACACCTAAATCCTCAAGTAAAGGTATTTTAAGCTCACTGATGAATACATACTTATAAGGCATACTGCATCATAACCCACATAATATGTGCTAATCCCATTAATCTTATTCATACAATCACTTTTCGATTGGAAGCAAATCCCTTTCACCAAATACCTCTTTTGCAGCTACAACACCATTGATAGCTTTTGGAAACCCACAATAAGCACTCATCTGCATTATAATCTCAACAATTTCAGTTGGGGAGTTTCCGACATTTAAAGCTGCACCAATATGGTCTTTAAGCTGAGGAATAGTCCCCAAAACTGTTAGTGCTGCAACGGTACACAACTCGCGGGTTTTTAAGTCGACTTCCTCGCGAGTATATATTTCAGAATAAGGAAACTCAGCAACAAAACGTGCCATATCCGGAGCAACATCTTCCAAATCCTTGAAAATCTCTTCAATTGACCTCTCTTGAATGCCTTCTAAAACTTCTTTTCCATTTTCATATCTTGACATGATATAAAATATATCCCTATACCCATTTAAC
>Ga0129306_1001778_pt1 | contig 22224 bp, 20 predicted proteins | sample P827metagenome_FD_94438 | JGI IMG/M metagenome (GOLD analysis project Ga0129306, IMG submission 94438) | Capybara group fecal microbial communities from Wisconsin, USA - P827 metagenome | ecosystem: Host-associated > Mammals > Digestive system > Large intestine > Fecal | place: USA: Wisconsin... | reverse complement strand
CGCAGCTATTTCTTTAGAGTTCTTCATAAATAAAGCCAGCCCTTTCCAATTCTGATTTCAATGACTTTTTTGCTCTATATATCAAATCTTTGATTTGGCTTTTTGATTTATGCATTATTCTCGAAATGTCATCAGTCTTAAAGTTTTCAAAATACATTAAGTACAACACTTGAGAATATTCAGGCTTAATCCTCCGCATAGCTTTATGAAGTTCGATTTTTTGTTCTTCAATGAGATATTTTCTCTCAATATCTACCTCATCTGTAAGATAGAAACATTCATCTATGGATATATCCGCATATCTCGATTTGTGGCGCAGGTAATCATACGCACAATTCCTTGCAATCGTATATAGCCAAGTCTTAAATGTATATTTGCCATTGAATTTAGGCTTTTTGATCGCTATTTTAACGAATGTTTCCTGCATCAATTCCTCAGCTTCACAAATATTATCGACAATACTATTTAGATAAAGCGATAAGCCTTCATTATATATATCAATCAGCTCAGCAAGTCCATTGTCATCACCATCAAGGAAACGGCGGTATTTTTCCGCATCATTGCCCATTGGAGACCTCCTCTTGTGGCTGTCTATCATCCTTCTCTATATATTAAACGGAGATAGAAGCATTTTTTCGCACCTATTTTCAAAAAAATCTAAAAATTTTTTGAGATGGGATGTTTTGGAGATGTTTTTTATGATTATATCACAATAATTATAAATAAGCAATAGCAAAACTGCTGTACCTTATCGGTACAGCAGCTCTCTTTTCATCAAGCACAAATCAAATACATCTAATCGCTCATCTTTGCACAGATCAGCAGCTTGCCATTGGGGTAGATGTGTATCAGGAACAGCAAGAAGCCATTTCTGCAATAATACAACATCGGATATGTTTAGTTCACCATCACCATTTATATCGCCCTTAACAAAGGTATATGGTTTCCATAAATCACTAAGCCATTCTGTCCGTTGATGAATGTAATCTCCGACCTTGCCAACTGAATCCATAAATGATACTCCACTTGTTGCGAAGCTAAACGCTACAGAATAATTTGCGCCGCCATAAGTATGCCATAAAGCATTGTTCATTTCAGCTGAAGGACGGATATTCTCAGCCATCTGTGTTAAATATGCTTCGTCAATATCAGTTAGTGATGCGAGATAAGGTTTAAATTTCTCAAAATATGTCTCAGCAATACGTTTTACAAAATCGTCTTGCTTGTAAAGCTGTCCGATCCAACTGATACCAGCAGTAGGACGACCGCTGCCCGATGAAGATGTTATACCGCCATCATCATATCCATGTATGGGGAAATATGCAGCAAATAGATTATCCGGTCTGTAAGAAAATCCGCTATTTCCATCCGAATTTATGCGCTGTGTAGGGAAGTTATTATATGCCAAATCAAAATCCCACGCAGGACAGAAATGGAATTTGCCATCTCCTGTTAAATCAGAATCCTTCCAAAGATAGAAACTGGAATAGGTTGCATCAATATTTTCGCTGATCTCCTGCACAAGATAGGCAATGATAAGCGAATCCTCATCAAGATAGTCGCTGTAATGCTTACCTTTTGCATTATATCCGTTATCAGAGTATATCGCATCTTCCATATCCTGCACAAAAGAACGGATATATTCTACTTGCGCCTTTGAAGCGTATTCCGGACCGTCCACAGCGACGGCTTGTCCCCGTGAAGTCACAAATCCGCTTGTAGCCTTATAACCGTACCTGTTCCATTGCTGAAACTGCAACAGATATCCGCCCGTTATATCTTCGGGATCATTTGGAATATCATAATATTTATAGCTGTTTTCCTTATATTCATTCGCATTTTCAGCAACAACCACTCTTTGCGGATAAGTGTCAAGGTCACGGCTATTCAGTTTTTCGGTCACTTCCTCAAGATCACGGATATTGATACGATTTTTCTGTATCTGTACCCGTTCATAGAGCTGATAAGTTCCACGATAAGAGCCGTCTGCATAGAGGTCAACAAATACGGAATCCATTACACACTCCATCCCTGCTGCCTTGCACATTTCCTCTGTCAGCTTATTTCTCAGCATGGAGTGATCAAGATAATTAGCCAGTAAAGCCCATTTCTTAGCTTTTCCCATACCATATAGGTTTTCTTTTTGCGGCAGTTTCAGATTATACGGTTTCTTTTTGCTGTAATCCCATGAGGAATTTCCATGTGCCGTTAGCTTTTCTATTGCACCGCTATATTCTATACCGCCTTTTGCGTTCAGCATGAAAGCTGTTCCTGTTTCTGTGATATTTCGGTTATTATCAAGCGCATTTGTTCCGCCGTGCGATGTTGACAGATAGATGCAGCCGAGGTTAGACTGCATGATTTTCAGCATACCGCAGTCTACATCTCCGACTGTGATCTGAAATGTATCGGCATCACCGAGCAGAGAAGTGGTCTCGCCCGACTGCACAGATACTCCGTTCAGCTTGACCGTATCATCAGCAGAATAGGAGATAACAAGGTTATCACGGTCAGCGGTTACGGGGAGAAAAATATAGCGACAGTCCTCCCATTCACTGTACCACCAGTCAGTATAGTCGAGATTGGTTGTAACATCGGGAGAAAGATTGCTGATAGTAAATGTCTCAACAGGAATCTCTTGATACTGCAATGCCGTATCTCCTGATAACTCTTGCGTTTCTCCGTCAAGTATTATTAAGTCCTGCATACGGTCATAAGGCTGATAATCTTCAGCATATACAGGTACTATTGTATGTGTACAGATTATTGTCAAGCCGAAGAATATACCAAGAATCCTTAATTTTAAATTGTTATTCATACCATTATGCATCCCCTTTAGTTATGCGATGTGATTATCCTCTATATATTAAACGGAGAAAATTGATTTTTTTCGCAGTTAAATTGAACTGTGTTATAAATAGTATATATGAAAAAAGTAGAAGCACGTTATATAATAGCGTACTTCTACTTTACTTTTGATCGGAATGGCACTTGCTTACGGTTATTGTTGCTATTTTGATAACTCCGTTTCCCGATGATGACTTCGGATATTAAGCTCCACGATCACCAGAAGAACGCAATCGCACACGCTATGTTTGGCGGTAATACGCTGTTTGCACACTGCGTTGGTGCGGGCAAAAGTGCGACACGTTCGTAACTGAAAAGGTTGCGCACAAGGTCGTATGAAAATATAATATTTGAATACGGTTCTTGGAGAACTGATATTCCGACAGGTGGAATGACGGAGCAACGTCCCGAAACGCCTGCCTTAATACTGCGATATGCGTTGATTTTTGCAGTGAAAATCATTGTATAAAGCTCGCAGAAGTCGGCAGAAATCTGCCCAAACGGGTAAAGCCGCGGAAACCGCCCCGGAGGCAGGGTGTGCAGATGATATGCCGGAGGTCTATAAAATACCTATGGTCAGAATGTCAATGTTGACTGACGAAATCCCGAATGTACGGGTCTAAAAAGCGTTGCGGCAGAAATGCCGTATCCCGAATACGGGAGTGTATGAGGATGAGTAAGAATTCTTACTATGAAAGTCCTTGCAATGTTACAGGCATTGGATATGCACAGGCTCAGAGGGACACCTAAGGGTATATGCACAGATAGGAATATCGGAACGTGGAAAGGTCGGAGCATGGAGCTTACTGCGGCTGTGAAGTGCTGAACAGGAAAGCGGAATATCTGTATAACTGTTCTTTATCCGACTGAGAGTAGTGCCACGGTACCGTTGAAGCCGCTGCGAAAAAGAAGCGGTGGAGGGACAGGCACAAGTCAGCAATCATATATAAATTTCAAATTACACAAATTCAAAGGTTCGAGTATGACTAAGAAAAGCGATGTCCTATCTGAAAATCGGAAAGGATAGTGCTGACTTTGACAGACAAGAAGAATTTTCCCAAAAAGCAAAAACTCCGAAATGCCGAATACTATGATATGCAGGCTGTATTTGACAAGCTCTATGCAGACAGCAAAAGGGGCATGAAATTCACCAATCTGGTGGAAATCATCAAAAGCCCCGAAAATATCAAACTTGCGTACAGAAATATGCGCAAGAATAAAGGCAGTAAAACGGCAGGAACGGATAAAAAGACGATAAGCGACTTGAATAAATGGAAGGAGGGCAGTTTGACAGCCCATGTTCAGCGGAAATTAGACCGATACATTCCGCAGAAAGTCCGCAGAGTGGAGATACCAAAGGACAACGGCAAGACCCGTCCGCTGGGAATACCCACTATCATGGACAGGCTGATACAGCAATGTGTTTTGCAGGTTTTAGAGCCGATATGCGAAGCGAAATTCTTTGAGCGAAGCAACGGTTTCAGACCGAACAGGAGTGCAGAAAACGCTGTTGCGCAGGCAGAGCGTATGATGCAGAACATGAATTTGCATTATGTGGTAGACGTTGATATAAAGTCATTCTTTGATAACGTCAGCCATGGCAAGCTGTTAAAGCAGATGTGGACTATGGGTATACAGGACAAAAAGCTCTTATGTATCATCTCGGCAATGCTGAAAGCAGAAGTCGCAGGGATAGGCTTTCCCGAAAAAGGCACACCGCAGGGCGGTATCATTTCACCGCTGTTATCCAATATTGTTCTGAATGAACTTGACTGGTGGGTGGCAAGCCAGTGGGAGAATATCCCGACAAGAGAGAATTACATTAAGCGCATTTATACAAACGGAACACCCGATAAATCAAGGCAGGTATACCACTTACGCAAGACGGCTTTGAAAGAGTGCTACATCGTGCGGTATGCGGACGATTTCAAGATATTTTGCAGAAAACGGTCGGACGCGGTAAAAATGTTTGAAGCAACAAAGCTGTGGCTCAAAGACAGATTAGGACTTGAAATCAGTCCCGAAAAGTCGAAGATAGTCAACCTGAAACGCCACTATTCCGAATTTCTCGGCTTTAAGCTGAAAGTAAGGAAAAAGGGCAAAAACAAACAGGGACAGCCGAAATATGTTGTTGAAGCGCACATCAGGGATAAGAAACTTGCGAAAATCAAGGCTTATTCCAAAGAAATAATCGGTAAAATACGACAGACCTATAACGCAGGAATGGAGTACAAACTGGTTCAGATGTATAACTCGTATCTGATAGGTGTTCATAATTACTATTGTATAGCAACACACGTTAATTTGGATTTTCAGGAAATCGCTTACGATGTCAAAAAGAGCCTTTACAACAGGCTGAAACACAGGATAACCAAAAAGGGTACTATCACAAACGGCTATATCCGAAAACAATACGGAACAAGCCGTGAAGTTAGGTTTATCGGCGGTCACGCTATCGTGCCGATCGCATACGTTCAGCACCGTGTCCCTATGGATAAGAAACGGAGTATCAACAAATATACGCCGCAGGGACGAGCAGAAATTCATAAAAATCTGGAATGTGTGGATATTGATGTTCTGCACTATTTGATGAATAATCCCTGCGGAACGGAAAGTGTTGAATACAACGATAACCGCATTGCTTTGTACGTTGCGCAAAAAGGCAGATGTGTCGTTACGAAAACCGAACTATTCGTTACTGAAATTGATTGTCACCATAAAATCCCACGGGAAATGGGCGGAGGTGATGAATACAGCAATCTGATAATCGTTTCGGATAAGGTTCATATATTGATACATTAAAGCAACACGAAAACCCTTAAAAAGTACCTCGGTTTGGTAAAGCACGATAACAAGCAATTAGCAAAAATCAATAAATTGAGAATAATGGCAGGAATGCCGAAAATCTCGGAAAATGGTGAATTGCTGACAGTCTGATTGTGTAAATTTGAACGAAAATGATTGTTGATGGAACGCCGTATGAGGGGAAACTCTCAAGTACGGTGTGGGGCGGGGGAAAACTTGGAGATAACATCAAAGAGTTACCTATCGTTAAAAATGTCTACCCTGCGGAATTATCCGCAGGGGTGGCATACATCCTTTGAAATGATCGCAACTGCTATGGAAAGTAAGCGATTAGGCTTGTGTACTAAGAGCCTGTTTGCTGTCCCGAATCATCTGACGGAGCAGATCGGTGACGATTTTCAGAAGTTATACCCAGGTGCAAACATTCTTGTTGCAACGAAAAAGGACTTTCAGAAAGCGAACCGACAGCAGCTCTTTGCAAAAATCGCAACGGGCAATTATGATGCGGTTATCATCGGTCACTCTCAGCTCGGCAAAATCCCTGTTTCAAGAGAGAGACAGGTTATGACGATTCAGAGCCAGATCGACGATATTCTCCGTGGTATCGAGGAACTGAAAAAGAGCGAAGGCTCAAAATTTCAGATCAAGGCTATGGAGCGTACCCGTAAGAGCTTGCAGAAACAGCTTGATAAGCTCGAAAAGGCTAATCAGGACGATACGCTGACCTTTGAACAGCTCGGTATTGACAGGCTTTTCGTCGATGAGGCACATGAGTTTAAGAATCTCTTTGTCGCCACAAAATTGCAGAACGTAGCCGGAATTTCCAACTCCGCTTCGCAAAAAGCTCTTGATTTGTTTCTCAAATGCCGTTATCTTGATGAAAAGACTGGCGGTAAGGGCGTGGTTTTCGCAACCGGAACACCTCTCAGCAACAGTATTACAGAGCTTCACACCATGATGCGCTATTTGGAATATGACTTCCTGAACGATCATGGATTACAGCATTTCGACAACTGGGTAGCGGTTTTTGGAGACCAGAAAACCGATTGGGAGTTAAAGCCTGCGGGCAACGGGATAACCGTGACTTATGGACACGCACTTGCTTCAAATAATCAGCCGACGTTTAAATCGGCTGTGTTTCGGTCTTTGCCCTCGCTTACGCAAGGGCATTATTCTTATCACGCAGGGGCTTGTCAATGAGCTTGTAATAGATGTGAATACTGCGAGGCTTGCCCTCGCCCTCATATCTGTCAATGGTCACATATTCAAGTAAGTCCATTGCCATCTGCCTTGTGAGCTGAGTAACTCCTGCATACCTTTTCAGGCGGCGGATATATTCATCAACATCGGCTTCGTCCTGCTTTATAGTCTCCGAGCGTTTCATGATCTCGTCAAGCTCCGCCTGCAATGTTTCCTTTTCCTGCTGATAGTCAGTAAGCAATTCAGCACAGGTCTTTTCGGGCATATTGCCAAGCACTCTGTCCTCATAGAGCTTGCGGATCAGCTTGCTCAAATCGTTGATACGCTTTTCAATATCACGCTTACGCTTGCTGTCCTCAGCGTTCTTGTGTGCAATATCACCTTGTTTTCTTGCGAGATACTTTTCCCTTGCTTCCGCATCATTGGTCACGAAGTCCAACTGTCGCTGAATATCCTGCAAGATCGCACCCTCAAGGATAGTCCCTTTGATATTGTGCGAGGAGCAGTAGGCTTTTCCGTAGCGGACGTGCATACCGCAGCGATAGGAATACGGGCTTTTATTCTCAGGTGTTTTCTGCATTTTCATTTTAGCTCCGCACTCGTCACAATAGCACAGCCCCGAAAGAGCGTGAGTTACACGTTCGGTTGTGCATTTGCCACGGCTTACAGAAGCATTGACTTCCAGCACCTTGTTCCACAGCTCACGGCTGATGATAGGTTCATGGTTATGCTCAATAATAACCCATTCGGACTGATCCTTGCGGATAACCTTGTGATTTTTATAGCTAACCGTAGTTTCTTTCATTTGCGCAAGGTTGCCAATGTAAATCTGATTAGCAAGAAGTCTCTTGACCGTCTGCGCCTGCCACAGATGTCTTGAATAAACAGGAACAGGCTTGCCGAGCTTTTCATATCTGTAATCAAGCGGCGGTAAAATATGCTCCTGGTTAAGTACATCTGCAATAGACTTATGCCCCATACCGCTTGCCCTCATCTTAAAGATACGGAGTACAACGGCTGCCGCTTCGGGATCAATCTGCGGAGTATAGTTGTCATCATCACCCTTAACATAGCCGTAGGAGCTTGCAGTAGTCATATACTTGCCAGCCTTTGCATTGCTCAGGAAAACGGTTCTCAACTTTTTGGACGTATTGGCGGCGTGCCATTCATTAAAGACGTTCATTATCGGAAGCATATCCATAGATGCACTGTCCGAGTTGAGCGTATCAATGTTATCTGTCAGGGCAATGAAGCGGATATTATACATCGGGAAGATGTAATCCACATACTGACCTACCATGATGTAATTACGTCCGAAACGACTCATATCCTTACAGAGTATCAGGTTAATGTTGCCCGCCTTTGCATCGTCAAGCAGTCTCTGCACACCCGGTCTGTCGAACGTTGTTCCGCTGATGCCATCGTCGATATAGGTATCGTAGAGCATCCACCCATTTTCCTCGATGTAGTTCGTGAGTATTCTTCTCTGGTTTTCAATCGAAAGGGAGTCGCCCTGTCTCTCATCATCACGAGAGAGTCTAAGGTACATTCCCACTTTATAATCGGTCTGCTTTGGTAACATATTAACTCCTTTCTCCCAAAGCGACCTTACCGACATACTCATTGTAGCGCAATATATCGGCAAAGTCAATAGGTTTCTGGAATTTGTTGTCAAGCTGTTACCACAGACGGAACAAGACCGAGCATTTCGTTCATAGCCCTGTTCTCTGCGTACTTCATGATAACATCGTTGATGTCCTTGTCACCAATGAAGTGACTTGTAACGATACACGGAGTACCGTCCACCTCATAGGTGTTGACCTGAACGGGACAGTCCTTATACTGCTCGTTCATTTCCTGCATTGTTTTGTTTTTCATAGCGAACTTTCTCCTTAGCTTATCTTTCTCTACGCTTATAGAGTGAGGGCATCGCTTTCTCTATCTTACCCTCGTTTGTTTGTTGTCTTTTTATGCTGAGGGGAACGGCAGAGCCGTCCCCAACAGCTAATCGGTTTTAAGCAGTAATGCCTTTTCAAGCTCACGCCTGAGAGTGTAGGAATCACAGATACAATAATCTGCATAACGCCTGCAAACAATGTACTGAACGTCAAGCGGTCTGCTGCGGAGCGTACCCTCCGTCATGTGCAGTATTTCAGCGGCGGCGGGCAGAAAGTGCATACACTTCTCACCCCTGTAATTCTCGTTCAGCTCACGGCGAAAATCAGCATATTCTTCCGAAGTTGCCTTCTTTAATATCTCGTCAACTTCTTCCTTATAATCAGCATCGTAGGCAAAGGTAATACGCTCATCGCTCACTTTGCCGTCGAACGGAATAGCACTTGCGGTTAGAGCTAATGCAATATGCTGTCCCTCACTGGTATCGAGAGCAACATAATCCCTGTTCACCCTGCTGAAATTATCCTCACCGATCAGGTAAACTTCATCGCTCAAATGTTGTCTCCTTTCTTCTGTTCTGCCTCATGTCCTTCTGTAAAGGTATGAGGGAAACTATGCCGAGCTGTATCGGCACTCGCACCCTTAATCATACCGCCTTTCTCAGAGGAACTGCTGTCCGAATCCTTTTCGGACACACTGCCGTCACGGAGTTTTTCAAGCTCGTCAAGATCGCTCTCGATAGCCGAGAAAAGGTCTTTGCCACTCAGCTTGTACTTGTCAGAGAGAAGCATGATGTAGAGCCTGTTGTATTCCGCTTTGTCCTTTTCAAGCTCCTTTGTCTCGTCAGCGATAGTTTTCTCACGCTTGGCGATCTTCGTTTCGAGCTTTGCAAGCTTATCAGCAATCGAAGCCGTTGCCATAATATCACCACCATTCTATATTTTATTGCAGAGCCTAACACTCAGCTCCATACTAAAATTATAGCGCACTTTGGGATAAAAAGTCTATTCGCAGTGCGCATGAAGTTGAGTGCGCCATAAGACTTTTTCATTCGTGAAATTGTTATGGGGAAAAATAAAAAAGCTGCGGAGCGTAATGCTTCACAGCTAAAATAAGGATTATGCTTCAAAAATATTGAAACAATCGCCATCTGAACAGAACATAGCGAATGAATCAAATTTAGGAGAAACAATATAAAAATCTTCGATTGTTATTCCGTCTGTTTCAGAAAATACAGATATTATTTCGTTAATATAGCCCTCATAAACCCAACCGTCAGATAATATCAAAAATAGCTTTCGGCTGCCTATTCGATCAAAGTATTGTTTTATACCATCAAGAGCTTTCTCCCAATCATATTGGGAATATACTTTTTTCAGATTATCTCTGAAATTGAGCCAAACATAATTCAAGTGAAAGTTCGGAAATTTTTTGTAATCAACAAACGAGTAATAGAATTTTTTGAGGATTTTAGGATAGTCGTTCTTTGAGTATTCATAAAAGCGACTTCTATCAATACTGCATTTCTTTACTATTTCCTCAATTTCATTTCTGCTACAATATCGTTCTTGTATATTTTTATGCTGTTCCAACCATTTTTCCATGATACACCTCATACCGTCAGAAACGAACTTATCGAAAAAATTATACCATACCTGCCACGAAAAAGCAACCGCCGATACTCCGAAAATCAGAGCAAGGATCACATTCTGTTCGCATATCATATAAAAATCCGCTGTTGAAATTATGCAGGAGGGAGAACCGTCATGAACAAACTGTAAACTTTTCAGAAAACTACCGCCAAAAACCCGAAAACGTCGGTAGATATATAGAGGGCTTTTGTTGCCGTGACCTGCTACATATCATTATCAATGCAGAAATTTTTCAGCGGTTATACTTAACGAAGCGGTCATTATTTTGGTATTAAATAATGAGAGGTGTTTTCATCAGACTGCCGCCGAGACTGCGCTGAAACTGCGCCGAGCCAGTATAGAATAATGATACCGTCAGGATAACCGCAGTCGCACAGCTCCAAATCACAGCGGAGCGTGAAATTTCGGGCGATAAAGCCCGAAATGAAACAGAGGGCGTGAAGCGCCCGACATATTTCGCAAGCACGGTATAAAGTATTACGATTACGGCGAATCGTAAACTTTATACAGCTTGTTAGGGGAAAATTCCCCTAAGACCCCTGAGAGCGATTGCAGAGCAATCGAAATAGAGAAATAAAAAAGAAAGAGGTACACAGAATGGGATTTTTATCAAAGCTGTTCAGCCACAAGAGTGTTGAGGAAGTCGCTGATGAAATAGCGAACACCTACGCCGAGGAAGTGCAGGCGGTTAACGTCGATCAGACCGATACCGCAGGAGCAGAAACGGAACAAGTCAATATGCTTGAAGTGAGCGACACGGGCGAGATAGAGTATACCGAAAAGGCAGATACCGAGCAGGGAGAATCACCACCGCAGGAGGATATAAAGACCGCCGATCCGAGCGAAGTCCGCAGGCATATCATCACATTCAGGGTGAACGATGCTGAGCTTGCTGCCATCAACCGCAGATATGAGCAGACGAGCTTCAAAAGTCGTGGCGATTACTGCCGATATTCTGCTTTGACCGTGATGAATGTTGAGGAAGATAACGAGAGCCTCCTGGCGGCGGCGAGGGGCATATCATCGGTATCAAATTCGTTCAATCAGATAGCCCACCGAGTAAACAAGACAGGGCATCTTTACGAATCAGACATAGAAACTATGAAGAAAGGAATGAATGAAATTTGGCAGTTACTAACGTCCATACGATACACCAAGGAACGTACAATGCAATTGCTTATATCATCAACCCGAACAAAACCGGAGACGGCAGGTATGTTATTAGCAACCTGTGCGTATCTTCTGCACAAGGAGCAACACAGCAGTTCCGAGAAACAAGAGAGCTTGCAGGCACAGGACGATGCCGAACCGAAGCCCAGCACATAATACAATCCTTTGCCCCCGGAGAAGTAACTCCCGAAAGAGCTTTGCTTATCGGGCAGGAACTTTGCAAGGCACTTTTCAATGACGAGTATCAGTATGTTTTAGCTGTCCATGTAGACCATGAGCATATCCATAATCACATCGTTCTGAACAATGTGAACTTCTACACAGGCAAGACTTTTGAGACTGAATTTAATCAGGGAAAGATACCCGAAAGAGCGTGGAGCAAACTCCGTCAGGTATCGGACGAGTTATGTAAAAAGCATCATCTTTCCGTAATCGAAAGCCCCGAAAAATCCAAAGGCAAGAGTCACTATGAATGGGAGCTTGACAAGCAAAGCCTATCATGGAAAGCACAGCTAAAGCAAGCCATAGACGAGGTTATTAAGGTCAGCGAGGACTTCAATGATTTCCTTGCGAAATGTGCTGAGTTCGGAATATTGGTTGACTACAATCCCGACCACAAGATCGACCTGAAATTTATGCTTGCCGAGCAGAAAGAACGAAATCCGAGAGCGAGATTTACAAGGGCGAAAACGCTGGGCTGGTTCTACGAGAGCAAGCAGATCGCACGGCGTATCGAGACATACAAGTACATGACAACACACGCTCCGAAAGTAAGGCTCATACCGACCACAGCGGAGAGATTTCAGCAGTCGCAGGGCTTGCAGAATTGGGCAGACCGTGAAAATATGAAAGTAGTAAGCAAGGCACTTAATGAGATGACCGCAGATAACTCCACGATAGAAGAACTGGAATCGGCAGCGCACAGAGCATTGGCGAAGTTCACTATTTCGTCTGCGCCGATGTTCAGCATGAGCAACAGGATTCATGAGATAGACGAGCAGATTTCTGTCATCGAGAAGTTCAATAAATTTCAACCGTATCATAAGCAGTATGTTTCTCTTGAAGGAAAGGCAAAAACGAAATACAAGAGCGATTATAGCTATGAGCTTAGTGAGTATCGTGAGGTATATCAGAAGATGAAAGAGCTGTTTCCGGACGGTAATCCTCCGAAGCTGAAAGCCCTCCGAGCCGAGCGTGAAACGGTTCAGAAAGAATATGACGAACTTTGTGCGGAACGTACAGCTTACAAGAAAGAAGCGGACAGGCTGTCACGGCTTGCAAGGCAGAAACGAGACAGTCAAAAGACCATTCAGCGATATTTACAGAACGAACAGGCTGCCAAAAGAAAGAAAAATCAGCTTGAATAAAGAAAGGACATTTTTATGAGCAAAATAGGTTATATCCGTGTATCTACGGAACATCAGGAAACAGCAAGACAGCAGGAGATCATGAACAACAATCAGGTTGATCACATCTTCTCCGAAAAGCTATCGGGAGCAAACGCAGACCGTCCTCAGCTCAAAGCTATGCTGGACTATGTGCGTGAGGGCGATACGCTGTACGTTGAGAGCATCAGCCGTCTGGGACGCTCCACACGGGACTTGCTGAACATCATCGACACCCTGAACGACAAGGGAGTTACGCTTGTCAGCCACAAGGAGAATATCGACACCGACACGCCTACGGGCAAATTCATGTTGACCGTGTTTGCCGCCCTGTCGCAGTTGGAGCGTGAGCAACTCAAACAGCGACAGCGTGAGGGTATCGAGATCGCTAAGGCACAGGGCAAGTATACAGGCAGGAAGCCTATCCCGATTGATTGGGATAAATTCGGCAGGCTCTATGGGGAATGGAAGTCCAAGAGTATCACAGGCAGGGATTTTATGCGGAGAATGGGCTTGACAGCGAACACTTTTTACCGCCGTGTGCGTGAGTATGAGATTACCCATCATATCACCGAACCGACTTCTGCTTGATGATAACCGTCAGCGGAACGGGAATGCATCTCATAGCCGTCTGAGCTTGCGGAGCGTAAAACTAACCAATGAAAACAGCACCCTCTCAGTAACGCTCCGAGAAGGTGCTGTAACAATCATATTATGTTTGACTTTGATTTGCTTTCCTAAAATTAATCATATATGCCCCGACATTCAAACTCAATGCTCCGATCCACGCAATGATCTCAGCGTAAGCAGTTGCCCGAAAGCCAATATGCGGAAGCAGGAAGATGATCGCAGGAATACGCAGTGCCATTTCAGCAATTCCCGACAGCATCGGAATCAACGGATACCCCATACCCTGCGTTGCATTGCGGTAAATGAACAGCAGATTCAGCAATATCAGCCCCGCACCGCATATCCGCAGATATTCTGCGGAAAGAGCGATCGTTTCACTCTCATCAAGCATGAAGTCAGCAAGGCGTTTTGACAGCAGTATCATAGCAGAGCCTAAGAACAGATAGGAAACCAATGCAATATTGATACAAACACGAACGCCCTGTCTGATACGCTCGGTCTTGCCTGCGCCGAAATTCTGACTGACAAAGGAAGAAACCGCAAAGCCTGCCGTGAGGGACGGGAGCATAAACAGGTTCAGGTACTTGCTGCACACTGAATATGCCGATGTATAAGCTACACCGCAATCATTGACATATCCCTGAACGACCATACAGCCTACCGCAGTGATCGAGTTCATACACGCCATCGGTACGCCATTTTTCAGCAGCAACAGGGACATTGCCGTATCCGATTCAAAATCATCTTTACAGATTTCAAGCTGAGGTATCTGTTTCATTTTTAGATAGCAGATAAACGCCGATATAGCTTGTGATATTACAGTTGCCGCTGCTACTCCCTCAACACCTGTGTGAAAGAGAAATATCAGGATATAGTCCAAAGCAATATTGACCGCCGAGGAGATCATAATTGCAAGAAACGGCGTTTTACTGTCACCGACCGAACGGAGAACACCCGAAAGCAGATTATACGCTATCGTTGCTGCCAGTCCGCCGAAGATGATATATCCGTAGATCAGGCTGTCTTCCAGTATGATCTGGTCTGTCCGCATCAAAAGCAATATCGGTTTCAGAAGCAAACAGCCTGCCGCCGTCAGAATCACTGTCAGTATCGCTGACAGCTTCACAGATAATGCAACAGACTTACGGACGGCAGTCATATCGCCCGAACCGAAGTTCTGAGCGATGATAACGGCGAATCCGCCTGTTACACCCATTGAGAAGCCTATTATCAGCAGTGATAAGGACGAGAGGTTGCCGACTGCACCGAGGGCATTGTCGCCTAATCCTCGCCCGACGATAGCCGTATCAGCTACCGAGTATATCTGCTGAAGAAGATTGGTCAAGAGCATCGGAAAGAAGAAACCAAGCAGTTTTCCCGATACTTTGCCGTTTGTCAGGTCATTCGTATGATCCATTCACATCACCTCTGCCATTAAATATAGCATATCTCAGTTGTATTTTATATCTGGAAACTTGAATTTATAGCTGAAAAGTGATATAATATGCAGAAGAAAGGCAGGCGGTGCGTATGAAAATCAGAAATGAGCTGAATGCAGAGCTTTTTCGGCAGAAAATGGATAATTTCAAGCGTTCGGAACATTCCGTGAAGCCAGTCGAGTTTACTTCAATATGCAATGGGGATATGGATGCTGTGAAATTGCAGCTCAGTGAGGGTGAGCTTGCTTTAATCACTGATGACAGGCTCATGTCTAAAAACAAACTGAAAAACGCTGTGTATCACTTTGTTTTATGTGCATCGGCAATCGCTTCCACTTGTATGGATATGGGCATGGGGCAGACAGAAGCCTATACACTATCTGATCTCTATGTCCTCAAAGCCGATACTTGCAGGACGATAGACGGTGTATGCAGGCTCTATGAAGATATGTGCCTTGACTTCACCGAGCGAATGCAGGAGATACGCAAAGAAGCGGTGATCTCGCTTCATATCCGCAAGTGTATCGACTATATCTATGAGAACCTGGGTGCTGATCTGTCAGTCAAGGCACTTGCAAAGGCGGCAGAGCTGAATCCTGCCTATCTGTCAAGGCTGTTCCGACAGGAAACCGGCATTCCGCTGAAACGTTTTGTAAAAGAAGCACGGGTAGATACAGCACAAAATCTGCTCCGATATTCCAACCTGTCCTATCTTGTGATCTCTACCTCGCTGGGTTTCTCCACGCAAAGCGTGTTTATTGCCGTGTTCAAGGAGATTACGGGCATGACACCAAAGGTGTACCGTGAGAAATATTATACGAAGAATAGATAATAATAGAAAAGCCATTCTCCAAGTAAATGCTGGAGAATGGCTTTTGTGTTTCTCATAATATATGTCATAAGAGCTGTCAGCTTTTAAGGTATATACCAAAATCGTTGTTTTGACTTATGCGGAACGGTTTTTGAGTGTGCCAGTAGACTACAGTTTATTGACAATCATACATTAACGCATCTTATGAAAACAATAATACCCAATAAACGAAAAAAGAAGCTCCAATCCCTTGAAATAATGGTATAAATGTGTTATAATAGATAATATATAATCCTTTTTCACACCGCTATTTGTGAAAATGAAACTGGGGGATTTTTATGAAAGTATTATATTCAAATATGCTTCCGTTAGGAATACAGGATAATCAGGAAACCATAGATGAAAGCATCAAACAGCAGATAGCAAAAGCGGACAGAGTTGATATTGCTGTCGGATATGTCTCTCTTGCATCGCTTGAAGAACTTGATAGACTGGCTTGCGAGAACAATATCAAGCAGATTGTTCTTGTTATAGGTATGTATTACATCGAGGGTATGCCTGAAAAAACGTATCATACTGCTGTTAGGATAAATAAAAAGTGGCAGGATATGGGGATTGGCGAAATTCGTATCGTTCGCTCTCTCAAATATCATGGAAAGGTTTACTGCTTCTACAATAACAACACTCCGTTTTCTGCTGTAATAGGTTCAGCAAACTTAGGCGTTATCAAGCTCGAAGCCAATAACCGCCGACAGTATGAGCTTTGCTCACTCACAGAGGACAGCTCAGAAACACAGGAGCTTGCAGATATTGTGGAACGTATAAAAGCTCCTATCTGCTCTATCAATATTGCCGATGTTGATGATATGCCGCTTATCAGAGAACAGAATGTATCTCTTACGGGCATTGATACCGTTGAAGAACTTCCTAAGAATGACATAGAGCTTTACAGGAAACATAAAACTGACCTGACATTCACACTTCCTTTGAAAGTCCCTGCATTTTCTGAGAGATTTATGGACGATAAAAAGCATTATACTCAGTCTAATATCAACGTCTGCTATTCTCTTGATACAAGAAATCCGAAAAGACCTAAATCAAGAAACTGGTATGAATTTCAGATAACTGTTCCGAGCAGTGTTTACACCCTGCCTGGATACCCCAAGAGAAACGAACCTTTCTTTATCGTAACCGATGACGGCTTTATGTTCAAGGCACATACCACCAGCGATAACAACAAACAGCTTAACGCTGTAGGAAGTGAGCATATCTTAGGATATTGGCTCAAAGGCAGAATTGCCGCTGCAGGTTTGGTTACACCCGTACACGATACACAAAAGGATACGGATAGAATAGGCATGATAACAAAGGAAATGCTTGAAGCCTATGGGTGTGACAGCCTTACATTTACTAAGACAAATAAGAAAGCAGCAGACGAGGACGGAAACGAGCTTGACGTATGGATCGTGGAGTTTATTTCTTCCAAAGATGAGGAATAATATATGCAGTATCTTAAAACCTATCTGAACAAAATCATAGCGAGAGGTAATGAGAAGCTCGCAGAATCTATCTCCAAAACCGCAGAAGACATTGGAAAGAGCTACATCAGCACCTTTTCGTTTACAAGTCATGAGATCGGACTTCTGTTTGGAAATGTTCAATCGGGCAAGACAGGACAGATGTTTGGCATCTTATGCAAAGCCGCTGATTTAGGCTTTCCTGCATTTCTGATACTTACAACGGATAACGTTGTTTTACAGGCGCAGACATTGGAACGTGTAAAATCGGATTTGGACGGCTTTTGTATCTGCGGAGAAGATGATACAGGCTTATTCGTTGAAAACAGCCTGATACAGCCTGCCATCATCATTCTGAAAAAGAACTCCAGAGTATTGAGAAAATGGGCTAACATCTTCAATACTACGGGATTTATGAAAGGCAATCCGCTTTTTATTATTGATGATGAGGCTGATGCTGCATCACTCAATACATTTATTAACCGCAAAGGCAATCAGTTTTCTTCTATCAACAAGTATCTCAATTCTATCAAGAATGGAGCAACAAGCAGCCTATATCTTCAAGTTACGGGTACACCGCAGGCTATCCTGCTACAAACAATGGCATCGGGCTGGCACCCATACTTCACATATTATTTTCAGCCTGGAAGTGCCTATTTGGGCGGCGATTTCTTCTTCCCGTCCTCGCAGAAGCCTGACTGCATAACATTTCTTGAAACTGTCAAGGAAGATACTAAAGAAGCTGTTTTACGTCACATCGCAGTATCCGCACAGGTGCTTGCATCTGGTGGAAAGGTCTGCAATGGTCTTATTCACCCAAGCGTAAGGCAGTCAGCACACAATACCTATGCTAAGGAAGTAAAGAAAGTGCTTGAATGGTGCAAAGCCAACAATGCAGAGTTTAAGTCTGAAATTCTAAAGCATAGTGCATCACTCAATCCTCAGAAATCTGCTAAGTTGTCTGATGATGTTATATTCAGCAAAGCCGAGAGCCTTGTTATGAACGATGAAATCAATGTTTACATAATGAACGGCACTAACGAGGTTGACAGCTCTGCTTATGCTCAGGGAAGCAACATCGTTATCGGAGGAAACACACTCGGCAGAGGTGTAACATTCCCTGGATTGCAGACTATCTACTATACAAGAACAAGCAAAAAACCGCAGGCAGACACAATGTGGCAGCACAGCCGAATGTTTGGGTATGACCGTGATCCGGGCATGATGATGATTTATATTGACGAGCATCTCTATAAGCTGTTCTCTGATATAAACTCTACGAATAATTCTATCATCGCTCAGATTGAGCGCGGCATAGATGATGTTAAGATTTATTATCCCGAAGGTCTTAATCCTACACGAAAGAACGTGCTGGACAATAAACACGTTGAGATTATATCGGGCGGAACAAACTATTATCCGTTCTATCCTGATAATGATACCATCGAAAGCATTTCCGAACTTCTGAAAGCCTTTGATAACACAGAGCCTTATTATCAGGTGAGCTTGAGATTTATCAAGGAAGTGCTGTCGCATATCATTCCAAGCCCCGATTTTAAGCTATCTGCATTTATGTCCGTACTGGATACTATGCTTGCAGATACTCCTGCGGGACAAGGTATTCTAATCGTAAGGCGTGAAAGAGATGTAGCTCAGGGTACGGGCGCTTTGATTTCTCCGAACGATTGGAAGTTAGGCGGACAGTTTACTGATAAGCCTGTTCTAACGATGTATCAGGTTACGGGCAATAAGGGCTGGAAAGGCAGAAAACTCTGGATACCGAATATCAAGCTCCCACACGGAACGATGTATTATGATGTGTTAGAGGAAGATACACAGGGAGAATAATATGATAACAGGAGATATAACAAAACCGATTTTGTTCGATCCTATCGCTGACGGAGCTGATAAACTGCTGATATTGAGCAGTTATGCTACTCCCAATATGTCATCATGGTATATGAAACAGCTTCAAGAAAGAAAAACTACACCTATTGACATATCGGTGATTGTAGGAATGACCGCCTATGACGGCATCAGTATTCCTGCACACAATGGATTTCTTTCACTGCATAACACTTACACATCTAAGAGCGTCAGTTCTTTTAGCTGTAATTATTTATCAGATAATCCGCCTGAACACTCAAATCTGTACATCTGGCTTAAAGGCGAACAGCCTGAACTTGCCTTTATGGGATCAGCAGACTTTACTCAGAACGCCTTTATCTCGTCAAGGCGCGAGATTATGCAGGAATGTTCGCCAAGTGAAGCGTATGAATATTACCAAGAAGCCGAAAGCAGATCATGTTACTGCAATCATTCTGAAATTGATGATATGATAATCATTCGCAATAATCACCCTATTCTTGACAATGAAGCTGAATTGATAGGCAGTATATCATGTGGGACAGTTAAAAGCGTTTCACTTTCTCTGCTTACCAATAAAGGAATAGTTGCAGAAACATCAGGTTTGAATTGGGGGCAGCGTGATAAGCGAAATCGTAATGAAGCGTATATCCGCATACCAATACAGATCGCACGGCAGGACTTCTTTCCGACAGACCGACATTTCACGGTGTTGACAGATGACGGTCATCAGCTTATTCTTAGAGCTGAACAGCAGAACAATAAAGCATTGACAACGCCGATGAATAATTCACTCTTAGGTGAGTATTTCAGAAACAGGCTCAATTTGCCGAACGGACACCCTGTTACGAAACAGGATTTAGAGCGTTATGGGCGTACCGACGTTGTGTTTGCGAGAATAGACGAGGAATTGTACTATATGGACTTTTCTCCCAAAAAGGCTTTAGGTGATAGCTGATGCCGGATAACCATTCAAAAGAAGTACGCAGTATGAATATGTCCCATATCAGAAGCACCAACTCTAAGCCGGAGGAGATTGTACGAAAGTACCTGTTCTCCAAAGGCTTGCGGTATAGGAAGAATGTTCGCACTCTCCCTGGAAAGCCTGATATTGTGCTAAGAAAATATAAGACGATTATATTTGTAAACGGCTGTTTTTGGCATAAGCATGATTGTGGACGGTTCGTTATGCCGTCAAGCAACGTCGAATACTGGACTAAGAAAATTAATGGTAATGTTGAGCGTGACAAGACCAATACCGCACAGCTTGAAGCACAAGGCTGGCAAGTGCTTATCATTTGGGAATGTCAGCTTAAAAAGAAAGTACGGGAAGATAACCTATTGAAACTATACCAAAATATCATAGACAGCGAAAAGCCGCAGAACTGAATGTCTGCGGCTTTTAGTTATTCATTTATATTCGGTTCAATATAATCGTAAGGAATGCCTGCGAAACTCTTTAGGATAGCTTCAAAAATAATCTTAGCACCTCTGCATGGTACAGCCATACCGATCTGCTTTCTTACGCATTCCTTACTGCCCATAAACTCATAGTCATCAGGGAAAGTCTGAAGTCTCGCCCTTTCTCTGTTTGTCAGCGCCCTCGGCTCGTCCCAATGGTAGATGTGAGTACCGCCGCCGCCGCTTCCTGTTACTGTATAAGAGGGCTTATCAGGATCAAGTCTCTTATATATCTGGCTTATCTTAGCTCCTGTAATATTAAGTTTCAGATGATCAGGCAAGTCTGCTGTAAAAGCATTTTGCCCCGGCAGGATATGTTCAAGGCGTTCAACCACCTGCGGAGACTGCTTTGTACGCTCGTTATTAAGAGCGTCTTGTGGAATGGGCGGTTTTTCAATAGCTGTTCTGCAAGAATTATCAACATTTGCATACGGAGCTGTTGAAGGCACATGATATATAACGTCTAAATCATTTCTAATGCCCACTATGATAATTCTATGTCTTGCCTGCGGAACGCCATATTCTTCAAACTTGTATAAGTGCGGAACAACTGTATATCCTGCACCCTTCAATTCAGCTAATATCTTAGTGAAAGCCTTTCCATCATTAGCATTTTTTAATCCGCCGACGTTCTCAGCTAAGAACCATTGCGGCTTAAACAGCTTTAATGCCTTAACACCGTATGAATAAAGCGGCCCATAAACGCCGTTCATTCCTTTCTGTTCTCCTACTACGCTGTAATCGTTGCAAGGAAAGCCGAAAGCAAGTGCATCAATGGGTGCAAGCTGCGACATATCAAATTTGCGTATATCTTCATGATAAACTGTTTCTGGAGCATCAGGACAAATGTTATGCCTGTATGTGTTGCAGGTATCGGCATCGTAATCATTAGCCCATTGATGAACAATACGAAAATCAGGTATGCCTATATCTGCATTTGTCGCTCCCCACGCTATACCGCCTGGACCGCAGAATAGCTCTCCCAATTTATAAATCATTGTTTTCACCTATTCCTTTCAGATCACCGTTCCGCTTTGCAATCAGAAAATCAATGTAAAGCTGAACAAGCTCCAAGTCCTCAGCAGAAAGTTTATCTAACCGTTTAATCTTATGTATGGGGTTAATATCTGCATCAGCAATGTATCCTGCTTCAAGCAGTATTTCAAATGGGTGCATATCAAGTGTTTTGGCTATTTCACAAAGGTTCTTCCAGTTTGGATTTTGCCTTGAACCATTCTCGATTTTATACAGCTCACTATCGCTTATTCCGCATAGTGAAGCTAACTTTTTAAGAGAATACCCTTTGGCTTCTCTCCTTTGTTTTATATATATACCGATTTCAGACATAGAACGCACCTCAACAAGTTATTATACCACATTCGCTGCTATTTGTCAATAGCTTTTTTGAATTTTGCTGCCAAATATTGTACACTTGTCAATGATCTTGGACACTAACCCTCAAAAAATAAGATGTTAAGCAGATAATGGCAAATTCACCTCATGTAGGAGCCGTAGGCGACGGAGTGAGGTGAATTTGCGGCGGCT
>Ga0129306_1001776_pt1 | contig 22236 bp, 19 predicted proteins | sample P827metagenome_FD_94438 | JGI IMG/M metagenome (GOLD analysis project Ga0129306, IMG submission 94438) | Capybara group fecal microbial communities from Wisconsin, USA - P827 metagenome | ecosystem: Host-associated > Mammals > Digestive system > Large intestine > Fecal | place: USA: Wisconsin... | reverse complement strand
TTTTTATAGTGTGTTCGCTTTCACACTTCTGAATAATCTCAAAGATTTTCAGGGTTGCATTGTTGTTTGATTGTCAAGGTTCTGTGTTGCTCCGTTTTCGTCGCAACGGTGATATATTAGCACAGGTCGCGACCCTCGTCAAGAGCATTTTTTAACTTTTTTTATCTTTTTTCAAGACCACCGTTTCGCGCGGTGGAACTTTAATTTATCATTAATTCTATTCCGTGTCAACGAGTTTTTGGATGTTTTTAAACCTTTTTTTGACCCTCCAATATGATGGTGTTTCTTCCTATATAATATACAATATATTGATGCATTTCTCCGGCAACAAAAAAGGACCCGAATCACTTAGGATTCGAGCCCCAAAATTACTTCTTTATTTATATCTTAGTAATAATCTGCAATGCTCTTAAAGTATGCAATACCTTCCTCTACAGTAGCAGCCAGATCTTCATTGGCACCTGCTTCGCTTAAGTTCTTGGCAAGTGTCTCGTCGTCTACCTCTTTGATGATGGCAATCCATGTCATCTCATCACTGAAGTCAAGTTCGAGAGCTGAGTCCTTACCTGCAACATCGAGAGCGGAACCATCCTTAATGTCAACGACAAAACCTACTCTGAATAAGTCTTTCTCACCGTTACCGATAGACATGGTTGCTTCGGTATTCTTCTTGGATACGGTTCCTTTATAATAGAAGCCGACATTGGTATCGCCGATGATATCTTTTAATACTTCAAGATCGGATTCGCTGCCTTCGCCAAAGTTTACATTGGTGATTGCTACGTCAAAAGAACCTTCACCCTTGGTGCTGATGCTCTTATCAACATTGTTGATTACGATGTCGAATAACTTTTCATCATCGACAACAGCTGTCAATTCGGCTGTAACTACATCTGCGCTTTCTTTACCTGTACCGGTAATTGTAAGGTTATTAAAATCTCCTGCTTCGCCTAATCCGTCCATTACAGCTTCAACGCCGAATCTGCCGCCCTTAGAAGGCTGAAGGTAAGAGAAGGTTACTTCGGAATCGTGAATATCCCATCCGTTGATGGTACCTTTGTTGTCTACGTAAATAGTAATGACTGCCTGAACTTTGTTTTCAAGAGTCTTGTCCTGCAATTTAGCAAGCTTTTCTTTGGCTGCGTCGAGAGCGGTCTGAGCCTTGCTCTTAATCTCTTCATATGAATCAGCCTTGTCGGGAAGGCTTGCTACACTGCTTGCGTCGGAAATTACTTCTTCATATGCTGAGTAAACTCTGTTCCAAATCTTCTCAAACTCTTCATCCTCGAGGAACTCCTCAAGAATGTCAATTTCCATCTGTGTTAATACTACATCATCCAAATCCATGGTAAGAACAGTAGACTTAGCGGAGATATCTTCAACCGAAATGGTCTCGCTTGTTCTCTTTACGTCCTTAACATTGCTAAAAATTGCCTTAAGATACTTCTTGCTGATACTCTGAAGCTCGGGCTTGGTGGGAAGCTCTTTGTAAATTGCCTTGCTCATGTCGGTAATCTTAACGATTTCGTCCATGACATCCTGCGGAACTTCCATATGTAATGCTTTGCCACACAATTCGGGAATTGTAATATATAAGTTTCCGTCTTTCATAAGATCTACGGAAGCCGAGATTACATCTACATCATTGGCACCAAGCTTAATTCTTACTTCCTTGTCACCTTCAAAAGAATTTACTCCGTATTCAATAGAAGCTTTCTTAACCCAGGTAACCCACTCGGCTTCGGGACTAAGATCCGAAGCATATTCGCCGATGTAATTTGAAAACTCATCGCCGAGAGCAATTTCGAACTTGATGTTGGAATCAATATTATCGGGATCGCCGTAATTCTTGATGTATTCGTCGTAAACGGTAAGTCCGTCATCGATGTTCTTACCGAAGTTGTCCTGCAATACATAAGCTAAATACTTTTCGGGCGAAAGAAAGGTCTTTCTGAACCAGTTTCCTCCGACCTTGGTGCAACATACAGCTACTGCCGCAATTACCACCAATGCTACGACTGCTGCCGTAATTCCTACCCAAACGGGCTTTTTCTTTTTCACGGGTTCTTCCGGAATAGGGCTGAAAGCATTATTTGACTCAGCAAAAGAAGCTTCCCCGACTGCCGTTGCTGCATTAACAGTTTCTTCAACCGCTGTAGCGACAACCTCTTCATTTGCTACGGGAGTCTCATTTACTTCCGCTTCAACCGGTGCACCGCACATTTCGCAAAACTTAGCGCCATCGCTAACTTCTGCCCCACATTTTCTGCACTTCATACATTTTCCTCCAGTATATGCTTTGAAATTTCCCCAATCTATATTAATCGGCTTAGCCGGATTAATCATAACTTTATTTGTTTGATCCTATAAATAACCTCAAGTACCGCCACTTCGCACAGACAATAGAGACACATCCGCACAAGCCAGTAACTGTCATATGTACTCATTAAATAGTAAAAGCTCGGAACCAGTGACTGCACCGCTCTCAAACCCTTGATATCTATAAACACCGGTGAGAGCACAATCGACATAATCACCACAAGCGGCATTACCACGCCCATCGTCTTAACGCTTCCGAAAATCATTCGCACTATCATGCTGAAAAGAATAAGCGCCACGCAATATACTGCCATATTCACTGCTTCACTGACAATTCCGACGTTCATCCCCGAAAGAACTAACGCAAGTAATACTAACACCGCCGAATTAACCATCACTACCGAGTAGTAACCCAAAGCCCTTAGATTCTTAAACTTTGAATGCCAGTATATAAATAACCCGTTCTCCGTATCTTCCATATAAAAGATACTCGCCGCAAAAGAAGTAATCAAAAGCAGTATCGCCAGCAATCCTCTTACCGGCATAAGCAAATAGCTTTCTTCTGCCACAGAATTCTCACCCAGTCTTGAGTAAGAAAAAATCGAATTGCCGGGCGCTTTATCGTAAAACGTTTTTACAAATTCGTCAAGTCCGCCCTCATCATCGAGGACCTTGCCCGCACTTATTTCAAACACTCCGGGAGCGTAAATCTTAAATGCCTTGCTCTCCAAAAGCTCCTGCATAAAAAGATGGGTAACTCCCTGCTCACGTTCGTAAACCGTTATCGTTGACTTAGGCTGTCTGCCTGCTGCCAGACGTTCAAAAGTCTCATCTATATCGGCCGGAATAATCCATGCCTCATCAAGCTTCGCGCTTGTTACATTCTTAATTGCTTCATCCCGGGATGCATACTCGGTAAAAGAAATCTCCTCTCTCACCTTACTAAGCTCATCCATGAGGGATCTTGCGGCCACGGCATCCTTATCTTCTGCGTAAATGCCTATCCGCATCACATGACTATCCGACCCGGCCGCTACCTTAAAAAGCGTCACCGCTATCGGTATCATCAAGAGCAATATAACATAGGTCGCTTGCTTATATAATCGTTTGTTCAGCAAATTAAACCGTCTTATACTCATTTTTTTCCTATTTATTTATCTTTTTAGTTCTTACCAAACACAAAACAACAAATATCGCCGCCACATATCCCACAAGCCAAAGCGTCGCCGACTCGCGTTCTTTCATCGTAAGAAAACTTGAAAGAAACGTCATCGCAACACCCGTCGGAAGCAGCCTTCCAACCTTGCTGATACTCTCGGGGAAGAACGACGCAGGATACAAATATCCCGAAACATACGCGCACGACAATATTATGGTAAAAGAAAATATAACCTTATTAACCGTACCCTCAAGCACCTCGAATATCAAAAGCTCAAACATACAGATAAGCACCATCGCCACAAGCACATTACCGTAGAACTTAAATAGGAATGCATTCTCTGTAGTAAAGAATTCGGGTATCTCGAGTAACTTAGCCTTAAGCATCTTAAATATCGGCATCATCAAAATCGTAACACACACCACATTACACAGAAAATACGCCACGAAATCTGCCGCTATCTGTCCCGGCACAGCTATTCCCCTTGAATGTGCAAGCTTGTCGAGCGTCATGTTCTTTTTAATAAAGAAAGAAATGCCCGCAAAAGAAAGTACACTCATCAAAAACAAGGTCAGTCCCGTGAAATAGTAACCGTAGGTCGAAAGTCCGTTACTGATACCAAGCGTCTTAACCGTCACAAGGTTACCGCGACCAAGAAGCGTGCTCATGTAAGACATAAACAACTTATCGACAGCTTCATTCTGCATCTCTGCCGAAGCGCCCTTGTAATCGAGGTAATCATAAAGCGATAAAATTCCCGCTTCCGAATAAACTATGTAATCGGAAATAATCCCGGTAATCTCATCCATGAACACTCCGGTCACACCTCTGCTGCCGGCCGCAGTGTAATACTTAATGCTTAAATCATTGGACAAGTAGTTAATTGAGTCATAGAATCCGGCCGGAATCTCGCAAAGTGCCGAAAGCGTTCCGTCATACAAATCACTCTTGGCTTCCTCAAAGTCCGTGTACTTAACAAGTTCCATCATATACTTCGAATCATCGAACGACTCAAGGAGGAAAATTCCCATATCGATAAAGGACTCCTCTTCCTTGCCCATGATTCCGATTCTGTATTTTATTTTACCCGCTTCGTAGTCGCTTCCCGCAATCAGCGTCTTACCGACAAAGAACGTTACTCCAAAAAACAGTACCGAAAGACAAAGCATTTCGGGAAGAAGCTTCTTTATTCTTTTTAACTGAGCTAAAAAATATCTTCCGTACTTCATCAAGTCCTCTAAAAGCTGTCCACAAGATTCTTAATCGAACCGTCGTAGACGTATTTATTCATTTCTTTGTCCTTAAGTAAATAAAGAGCATCGCAATTCTCGATTTCTTTCTCATCGTGAGTCGCAAGCACAACAATTCCGCCGCGCTTTTTAAATGCATCGAGATAATCGTTGATTATTCCCTTGCACTCAAGGTCGAGCGAAGCTGTCGGCTCATCAAGAATCAGCACTCTGGGATCTGCATAAATGGCACATCCTATGGAAAGACGTTTCTTCATACCGCCCGACATCTTACGAACGTTTACTTTCAAAAACCGATCTATTCCAAGTGTCTTAAGGAAACCCTCGGACAATTCTTTTTTCAAAGCCTTATCCGAATACCACATACGAAGATTATCGCGAGCACTAAGTTCACTTATAAGCGGCATCTCCTGCGGAATGTATGCGCAGACTTTATTACGAAGATCCTTATCCGCGAGCAAATCTCTTCCCTCATACAGGAACTTTCCGCCGTCAGCCTTATTCACGCCCGCAAGAATCGAAAGCAGCGTCGACTTACCGATTCCGTTCTTGCCGACAATGCCGACCTGCATACCCGACTCCGCCTCAAAAGAAACCGAGCTTAGCACTTCTTTACTTCTGTATTTCTTGGATATATTCTCTACGCTTATCTTCATAATCGACTTATCCTTTTTGAATCAAACTGTGTTGATTTTAACATTACTGTCATTCTTCGTCAATTTGGGCAAAAGAAAAGGACCGGAATCACTTCCGATCCTAAAGCGGAGAAGGAGGGATTTGAACCCTCGCGCCGGTTGCCCGACCTACACCCTTAGCAGGGGCGCCTCTTCGGCCTCTTGAGTACTTCTCCAAAGTCCGAACTTTCTCGTTCTGTATGTACTTACGTTTCACAACGCAAGGTTTATTATAATAAAGGGGATTATGTTTGTCAACAAAAATCCCCTTGTTTTTGCTTCTCTACATTGTAGTTTTCTTCTATTTAACCTTCGCCCGAAAATGTTCCTTTCTTTAATAGGGCATTCAATAATTGCAACCCATCACTTGTATCAATCTTCCCCCTTACAAGAAATGGAGGATATTTCATAGGAATAACCGAGAATAGAATTAGATAAATGTTATAATTTCTTAAAAACGTCGCCGCTTCTTCATAAGTATAAATAAATAAGCCACTATTATTCCCACGAAACGTCATAACTAGTAGTTGCAATATGAAAAGCAATACTAGTGAAAAAACCGGGCCTCCTATAGTTGTTAAGATATCATCCCTCTTCCTCTTGGGAAATGAATCGTCACTTATGCAAAAAAAACCGAGCAATGGAATCAAATGAATTTGCATTTTCTTAACACTAATAAATCTCCTCCCCGTTCCTATCACTATGTTCCATTTAGCGCTTTTCGTACAAATTTTGTAACCTGCTAAGTGTCCTATCTCATGAAAAGCTATTGAAACGATCGCACCACCCCATATTATTATGACCTTAACTATTATACTAATTATCTTTTCATTAGCCATAATTATTATCCCCTATACATTGCTAAGGCTATGAGACAATCTAATAACCTTCATACTCAATATTACCCTTATGAATTCGCAGCTATGGTTTCCTCGATTCGATGCTTAACTTCTGCCGCAATTTCCTGAGTACTCATGTCTTTGTACTCATCGTAATACATGGGTTTGAGATAGAATGCTTTGACCGTTACTTTCTTAATCGAGTTTTCGTCAAAAGGAACGAAACAGTCCATAAGCGCAACAGGAACAATCGGAGCCTTGGCTTTAACGGCACACTTAAAACTGCCGGGCTTCATCTCATTCATCTTGTTACCCATCTTACTGCGGGTACCCTCGGCAAAGATAAGGAAGTTCTCGCCTTCCTCGATTCGCCTGGTCATTTCTTTGATGACTTCCATGGACTGTCTTAAATCGTGTCTGTCCATAAGAAGTGAATGAAGCGCCGCAACACACTGCTTTAACAGCGGAACATTCTTTATTTCTTTTTTGGCCACAAAAGCAAACGGTCTCGGACATGAATCAAGAAACACAAGTACATCATACATTCCCTGATGATTCGGAAAAAGAACAAACCCGTCTTTCTCGGGAAGATTCTCTACTCCGTGAACATCTACTATTACCCGCCCATGAATATTTGCTTTCTTGGCGCGTTTCTGTATATAAGCGTATGCTTTCTCGCGCTCCCAATTCTTACTCTTACCGAATATAGCCAGTCTGATAAGATATATGGGAAATACGAAAATGACGCTTAGTATCATTAAAGCAATTCTCATAATCCTACTCCCTGTTATATTGTTCCTGTGCCATATCGTATAAATTGGCACCGGTCTTATCAATAACCACTATTACGGGGAAGTTTTCAACTTCAAGCTTTCTGATGGCTTCGGTTCCGAGATCGTCATAAGCCACAACTTCCGAAGAAACAATAGCCTTAGAAAGCAAAGCGCCCGCTCCGCCTACGGCTGCAAAATAAACCGCACCGTTACGCACAATCGCATCTCTTACTGCATCACTTCTGCGACCCTTGCCAATCATTCCTTTAAGACCAAGGTCCAAAAGTCTCGGCGCGTACTTGTCCATTCTGCTTGCGGTAGTGGGACCTGCCGAACCGATGGGACGACCTTCTCTTGCGGGACTCGGTCCCATATAGTAAATCGTCTGTCCCTTAATATCTACGGGAAGCGCCACTCCGTTATTTAACGCCTCATCCATTCTCTTATGAGCCGCATCTCTTGCGGTATAGATGGTGCCGGTAAGATATACGTAATCGCCGGCCTTCAGATCATTGATGATTTCCTCTGTAAGGGGAAGTGAAATTTTCTTTTCCATAGCCCCCTCCTATATAGTCACGCTCACGTGTCTGTTCACGTGGCAGCAGATATTAACGGCAACAGGCAATCCCGCAATATGTGTGGGATATGTAAGAACGTTAACGGCAAAAGCAGTCTGCGTACCGCCGAGTCCACCCGGGCCGATACCCGTTTTATTGATACGTCTTAACAATTCCTCTTCAAGCGCTTTCACATAAGGAATCTCGGAATGTTCTCCCGCGGGACGAAGCAACGCTTTCTTGGCAAGAAGCGCACACTTTTCAAAAGTTCCGCCGATACCGACACCTATAACCATAGGCGGGCAGGCATTGGGACCCGCATCCTTAACAGCCGAAAGCACAACATTCTTCACTCCCTCAATTCCGTCGGCGGGCTTAAGCATATAAACCTTGCTCATGTTCTCGCTTCCGAAACCCTTCGGCGCAAGTGTAATCTCCACCGAATCGCCGGGCACGATATTGTAATGAATAACCGCGGGAGTATTGTCCTTGGTATTCACTCTCTCAATCGGATCGCTTACGACGGACTTTCTTAAGAAGCCGTCCACATATCCGCGACGCACACCTTCGTTGATGGCATCTTCAAGATTACCGCCCACAAAGTGCACTTCCTGACCTACATTCACAAACACCACAGCCATTCCGGTATCCTGACAAATCGGAATCATATCGCTTGCGGCAATATCAAGATTCTCTTTAAGAGAACCGAGCACCATCTTACCAAGCTCCGACTCTTCCGCCTCGCAAGCACTGTCAAGTGCACACGTCATATCCGGCGAAAGAAAGTGATTGGCCTTAATGCACAGTTCTTTAATGTTATCCGTAACTACACTTACATTTATCTCTCTCATAATGTTCCCCTCGTGAAAACGTTTATATGAGTAATAAAACTTATTTCGTTAATTATATACTTATTCCGGCTCGATGACTATTTCTTTTTTCTTTCGAAGGATTACATAGTATCCGAGGCAGAGTAAAATACCGAAAACCGTAGCCGCGGGAGCCGCCGCACCGACACCTGTAAGTGTAGCGTTCGGGCGGGTACTCATGTAATAAGAAACGGGAAGTCTTACAAGAAGTGACTGCACAACTCCCTGACCCATTACGAAAAGTGACTTAGAATGCGCATTGAAGTAACCCATGAAACTAAACAAAATACAGGTAACAATCGCCTCGGGCGCAAAGCCTTTCAAGAACTCTGCCGCTCTCTTGATTACAAGCGGATCGTCCGAGAAAATCTTGGCCGCAATATCACCGCGAAAGAAAACTCCCACCGCAATAAACAATCCGACACTGCATCCTACGATAATACAGAAACGAAGCGCGCTTCTCGCACGACGTTCCTTGCCCGCGCCCACATTCTGAGCGACAAAAGAAGCAAGCGACTGCATAATCGCAATCGGTATCAGCATGACAAACGACTGAATCTTCTGCGCAACACCGTAACCCGATGAGCAGTCCAGTCCCATTCTATTCACAAAAGCACAAAGCGCAAGAAACGTTCCGTTGGTAAGAATCTCCTGAAATCCTAGAGGCAATCCGACTTTAACGAATTTACCCACTTCTTCATTGAGACTAAAGTCTTTCTTTGTAATAGTAAAAGAAAACTTCTGTCTGAAAATAATAATCGCCGACAGAATAACGCTTACCGCCTGAGCAAAAATCGTAGCGATAGCCGCACCGGCAACATTCATCTTAAATCCGGCTACAAGTACAAGGTCACCGATGATATTCACAACACAGGCGATACCTACAAATAATAAAGGAAGCTTCGAATTACCGAGACCTCTCATAATCGCACTGATGAAATTATAAAATACAACAAACACAAATCCGACAGCACAGATTCTGATATACTGAACCGTTAGGTCTGCTGCCTCGGCGGGCGCCTGCATAAGTGAAGATATCGGGCGCGCGAACACAAACATGATTATTGAGAATACAAAAGAAAGTGCCACGAAAAACACAACCGAACCACCGAGCAGCTTACCGATTCGCTCTTCCTTACCCTCACCGAGATATCTTCCCATGAGAACCGTCACGCCGACAGATAAATTGGCCGTGAAAAATGTGAAAAGGTTCATAACATTACTTCCGGTCGCAACACCTGAAATACCTGCAGTACTTCCGAATCTTCCCACTATCATAAGATCGACTGCCGAGTACATTGCCTGAAGCACAATCGCACCTAAGATCGGCAGCATAAATTTAATCATTTTCTTCGGTATGGAACCGACGGTAAAATCCTGATTGTCGTTCATTAATACCTCTTTATTTTACAAAACTTTAGTGGTCCATTTACCCGCATCCCAAACATCTGTCGCAAGTCCCTCATAAAACTCGGGCTCGTGACATACCATAAGTATACTTCCCTTGTAAGCCTGAAGCGCTCTCTTAAGTTCCGCCTTCGCATCAACATCGAGGTGGTTGGTGGGCTCGTCGAGAAGTAGAATATTGCTTTCTCTGTTTATAAGTTTACAAAGTCTGACCTTGGCCTGCTCGCCACCGCTTAATACCTTCACCAAAGATTCGATATGCTTGGTGGTAAGTCCGCACTTTGCAAGAGCAGATCTGACTTCGTACTGAGAAAATCCCGGAAACTCGTTCCAAATTTCTTCAATACATGTAGTGGTGATACTCTGGTCCATCTCCTGCTCGAAGTATCCGATGCTGAGATAATCGCCGAGAGTTACACTTCCGCTTATAGGCTGAATCAAACCGAGGATACTTTTTAAGAGTGTCGTCTTACCGATACCGTTCGCACCGGTAATAACAATCTTCTGTCCTCTTTCCATTGAAATTGTCAAAGGCTTGGACAAAGGCTCATCGTAACCGATTACCAAATCCTTAGTCTCGAATATATATCTTCCGGGAGTTCTTGCTTCCTTGAAGTTAAACTCAGGCTTCGGCTTCTCGGCCGCAAGCTCGATGACATCCATCTTATCAAGTTTCTTTTGACGGGACATTGCCATGTTACGGGTGGCAACGCGCGCTTTGTTACGAGCTACGAAATCTTTTAAATCAGCAATCTCCTTTTGCTGCTTATTGTAAGCGGCTTCAAGCTGAGACTTCTTCATCTCGTAAACTTCGAGGAACTTGTCATAATCACCCACATATCTGTTAAGTTCCTTGTTGTCCATGTGATAAATAAGGTTAACGACACTGTTAAGAAACGGAATATCGTGTGATATCAAAATAAAAGCGTTCTCATATTCATTAAGATAGCGCTTAAGCCAATCGATGTGTTCTTTATCAAGGTAGTTGGTAGGCTCATCGAGAAGTAGAATGTCCGGCTTCTGAAGCAGCAACTTCGCAAGGAGCACCTTCGTACGCTGACCGCCGCTAAGTTCCGTAACATCCTTATCGAGGCCTAAGTCCATAAGACCCAATGCTCTCGCAACTTCCTCAACCTTCGCATCAATCATGTAGAAGTCGTGCTGGTCTAAAAGTTCCTGAATGGTACCGAGCTCTTCCATGTAATCTTCGAGTTCTTTCTCGGAAGCGTCACCCATCTTGTCGCAGATTTCGTTCATGCGGGCTTCCCACTCAAAAAGAAAATCGAAGGCGGATTTAAGCACGTCTTCGATAGACATTCCCTTTTCTAAAACTGTGTGCTGATCAAGATACCCGACGCGCACGTTCTTGGCCCACTCAATCTTGCCTTCATCCGGCATGAGCTTGCCTGTAATAATATTCATAAATGTGGACTTACCTTCGCCATTGGCGCCGATAAGTCCGATGTGTTCACCTTTCAAAAGTCTGAAAGAAACATTATCAAAAATCGCTCTGTCCCCAAAACCATGGGTCAGATTCTCTACATTTAATATACTCATAGTCCTTCCTTCGGAGGGTGCTTCGCATAGAGCAACTTAAGTACAATAGGAGTTGCTATGGAAGAAACAATAATCAACAAAATAACAGCAGTAAAATAAACCGGCTCCAAAAGGCCTACACTTAATCCTTTCTGAGAAACAATAAGTGCAACCTCGCCTCGTGTCATCATACCAACGCCGATTTTAAGCGAATCAGCCCAGGTAAATTTGCAAATCTTGGCCATAAGTCCGCAACCGATAATTTTACATATAAGACCCACAAACACAAAAGCAATCGCAAATACAAGTACTGACAAATTCAAATCACTTATGTCCGTCTTAAGTCCGATACTTGCAAAGAATATAGGGCCGAAAAGCATATAGGAGTTAATATCCATTTTCTCGGCGATGTATTCCGAATCTCTAATATTACAAAGAATAATACCTGCAACATATGCACCTGTAATATCTGCAATACCGAAATACTTCTCTGCCACATATGCCATTGCAAGGCAAAGCGCAAGTCCCATGATGGGAATTCTTCTGGTGTGGGGATGCTTGGAATCTACAAACTTGAATATCTTATAAATCAAGAATCCCACAACTATTGAAAATACAAAGAATAAACCGGTCTTGGCAACTACCAGTCCTGCGTTAGAGCTGGCATCTCGTAAACCGATTACAACAGTAAGTACAATAATACCGATAACGTCATCGATAATTGCCGCGCTTAAAATTGTTGTGCCGATGAGTCCCTTAAGCTTACCCATCTCACGAAGTGCCTGAACAGTAATACTTACGCTTGTCGCAGTAAGAATTACACCGATAAATACAGCCTTGAAAAATTCAAGCGAGCCGATTTCAGCAAAACCGTAAAAGCAGCCATACAAAACAGTGCCGCCCACAAGAGGAACAAAAACACCCGCGCAGGCTATAAGCGTAGCTTTAAGTCCGGTCTTAATCAAATCGTGAAGATTAGTCTCAAGTCCCGCACTGAACATAAGCAGTATTACACCAATCTCAGCCATCTGCCCAAGGAAGTCGCTTTGATTGACAAGTCCAAGTAAGCTCGGTCCTATTATAAGACCCGCTATTATTTCTCCGACTACCTGTGGTGCTTTAATCTTTCTTGCAAGTATTCCAAATAACTTGGCAAAAATAACTATTATTGCCAAATCTTTAAAAACCAAATATGATTCCATGTCGTCTCCATTCTATATTCGCATTTTCCCAATACCCACAAGAATGAATTCTACCACATTTCTTCTACTTTACAAGTATTAGCGCAAATTACTGTTATTTTGAACTCTTTTTTGGCTTTTTGTCTTCTTTGAGTTTCTTATATCTTGAAATAATGCTCTCTGCGTCTTCCGCGGAAACCGCCTTTTTGGTCTTAACCGCAAAGAACCTTCCCACGTCATTTTTCCTTACACGAATCTTTGTCTTAATGTATCCGTGCTCTTCACAGTATGCTATACAAAGAAAATACTTACCTGTAGGCGAGAAAAGCTTCGTGTGTTTCTTGGAAGGTTTGTCGCAGAGGTAACAATTGACGTTCTTGATTTCTTTGTCCGAGAGCATAGCTTCTCTGGTGGCAAAAGTACGCGTGATGTATTTCTCATAATCCGAGAACTTAACGCGAACCTCGTGCTGCTTGTCCGGAGGTGCTATGAAGTTATCGTAGGATACATGCTCAAGCGTCTCTTTCTTTTTAATAAGAGCGAAGGCCTTGGCCGCATAGTATGCATCGCTGAATGCACGGTGGAAAGGAATGTCCTTCTCTATATTAAGGAAGTCAATGGCACTCTCGAGCGAACGGCGCTCCTTGCCCTCGCCATATTCAATTGCAAAAAGCTTTTGAATATCGTAAAAAGCAAGCGGTCCGTTCATAAAAGGCTTGAAGCCAAAGAAAACCATGTTGCGCTGAAGCTCCGTCAAATCAAGCGGACCCCAGGTTCCGAAGACATAATCTTCTCCGCACCACTCAAGGAAGCGTTCCATAACTTCTTCAAAAGGCTGCTCATGTTTAAGCTCCGCCATCTTAATATGGACAAGCTTACCTGTCATGTAGTGCATGGTCTTGTAAACCTGCGGTTTGATAAGAGCGCTAAACTCGTCAATCATAACTTTGTCTGAGTTAAGCTTAACGGCACCGATTTCGATTATTTCAAAAGGAATCGCCGGATTGGCACCTGCTGTGGTAGCCGACTGGTTCCATTCAAGATCCATAATAATATAATTCATTTATTTCTCCACTTACGAATATCGTATGTTATAATTGTATGAAGTAGCGCAAGGGTTGTCAATGCAATCCGATTTTTAAACTATCGCGAGGGTTACAATGATTAATAAGATTATACCTATATCCTATGAAGGATACGAAGGAAGCGGAAACATCGAAACGTTTTTCTTCAAGGATTCTCCCGAGATTTGTATCCACAAAAGACCCCTGGTTCTGATTTGCCCGGGCGGCGGATACGAATTTCTTTCCGACCGAGAAGGCGAGTCCATCGCTTTTAAATTCAATTCTTTCGGTTATCACGCAGCTATCATTAATTATTCCGTGGCACCGGCCACTTACCCGACTCAGCTTTTGGAAGTAAGTGCGGCAGTCAAATATTTCAAAGACCACGCCGAGGAATATCACATCGATCCCGACCGCATCGTAATTTACGGAGCTTCGGCAGGCGCTCATGCGGCAGCCGATTATGCTACAGGATATTTTCGCGATGAGGTTACTTCAGTTTTGAAAGTATCCCGCGATTATCTTCGCCCGGCAGGTATGATTCTTGCTTATCCGGTTATCACTTCAGGCGAATTTGCCCACAGAGGTTCTTTTGACAATTTGCTTGGTGAACTTAAGGACGATAAGAAGATGCTTGAGTATGTTTCGATAGAAAACAGGATTACCAAAGAAACTCCGCCTGCATTCATCTGGCATACTTTTCCCGACGGATGCGTTCCGGTTGAGAATTCCCTTCTTTTGGCAGAAGCTATGAAAAAGCAGGACATTCCTTTCGAGCTTCATATTTTCCCATCCGGCGATCACGGACTGGGACTTGCCGACGAAATCACATTGTCACCCAACCGAACCGAGATAAATAGGGGTGCGGCTCAATGGATAGATTTGTGCCGTGTATGGTTAAACAATATATTCGGGCCTCTGGCTTAATACAGAAAGGATTAATATTATGAGATTTCATAACGGTTGCTGGACCAAGTCCAAAGGAGTAGAACTTTTTTCACCCAAAGAAATTCACTTTTTTGAAGTTAAAGACAATATTTTGAGCATTTGTGCTCCCACCAATCCCATTCGTCATCGTGGCGATGTCTTGGAAGGTATCAATCTTACGGTTGTTATCTCTTCTCCCGCGCCCGAAGTTATCAGAGTGCAGACCAAGCATCATCTGGGGGTAACTCATCATGGTCCTGACTTCGAGCTTAATCTTCCTAAAAAGTCTTGTCTGAAAATCGAGGAGAAAGAGGACAAATTCCTTCTTTCCAGCGGATCTCTTACCCTCGAAGTCGGTAAGAATCCATTCTACCTTATTTACAAGCGCGGCGATGAAGTGATCACCAAGAGTTTTAATGACCTTGCTTGTGTTAAGACCGACTGGCACGGGTTTATTTATGATGCCGACGGCGACACTTCCAATACTTATATGACTCAGAGTCTCGGACTTTCAGTCGGCGAGTTGGTATACGGTCTCGGCGAGAGATTTACTTCTTTTGTCAAGAACGGTCAGAATGTAGAGATTTGGAACGAAGACGGCGGCACCAACACTCAGCTTTCTTACAAGAACATTCCTTTTTATCTTACCAACAAGGGTTACGGCGTTCTTGTTAATCATCCCGAGAATGTTTCTTTTGAAGTTGCAAGCGAATTTGTTACTAAAGTAAACTTTACCGTTGAAGGCAACGAGCTTGATTACTTCCTGATTAACGGTCCTACGATGAAAGAAGTTGTTAAAAGATATACCGATTTGACAGGTAAGCCTGCACTTCCGCCCACTTGGACTTTCGGATTGTGGCTGTCGACTTCTTTTACCACCAATTATGACGAACAGACGGTTATGAGTTTCGTCGACGGAATGTTGGACCGCGGTATTCCGCTCAGAGTCTTCCACTTCGACTGCTACTGGATGAAGGAATTCCATTGGTCAAGCTTCATCTGGGATGACAGAGTATTCCCCGACCCCGTCGGAATGCTTAAACGTATTAAGGCTAAGGGACTTAATATCTGCGTTTGGATTAATCCTTACATCGGACAGGAATCTCCTTTGTTCCGCGAAGGTTGCGAAAAGGGCTATTTTGTAAAGCGTAAGAACGGTGACCCCTGGCAGTGGGATATGTGGCAGGCCGGCATGGCACTTGTAGACTTTACCAATCCTGCGGCTTGCAAATGGTTCCAAGACAAACTCGAAGCTTTGCTTGATATGGGCGTTGATTGCTTCAAGACCGATTTTGGCGAAAGAATCCCTACCGACGTAGTATGGCATGATGGCTCCGACCCGCAGAAGATGCACAATTATTACACTTATCTTTACAATAAGTGTGTATTTGAACTTTTACAGAAAAAACGCGGTAACGACGATGCAGTGTTATTTGCAAGAAGTGCTACCGTAGGCGGCCAGAAGTTCCCGGTTCACTGGGGCGGCGACTGCTGGTCCGATTATGAATCCATGGAAGAAAGTCTTCGCGGTGGATTATCACTTCTTATGTCCGGCTTCGGTTTCTGGAGTCACGACATCGGTGGTTTCGAAGCTACTTCTACACCCGATGTTTACAAGCGTTGGGCTGCGTTCGGTCTTCTTTCTTCACACTCCAGACTTCACGGTAGCAGTTCTTATCGTGTTCCGTGGGTTTACGATGAAGAAGCGGTTGATGTTGTTAGACACTTTACCAAGCTTAAAGCTCGCTTAATGCCTTACCTTTACAAAACCGCAGTTCAGGCAGCTACCGAAGGTATTCCTACTATGCGCTCTATGGTTATGGAATTTACAGATGATAAGAATACTCACTATCTTGATAAACAGTACATGCTCGGTGACAGCTTAATGGTCGCTCCGATATTTAACCCCGACTCAATCGGTGAGTTCTATCTTCCGAAGGGACGCTGGACCAACTTCCTTACCGGTGAGATCAAAGAAGGCGGCAATTGGTACAAAGAGAAATTTGATTATTTGAGTATTCCTCTCTTCGTCCGCGAAAATTCAATTGTCTGCCTCGGAAGTCACGACGATAAGCCCGACTACGATTATGAAGATAAGCCCGAAGTATGTATCTACTGCTTAAAAGATGGCGTAACTGCAACTACTTCAGTCTACACCCAAAAAGGCAAAGAAGCCATAACCATTACTGCTACCAGAAAAGGTGAGACGATTACGGTTGAGACTTCCGCTCCTGTCGGTTCCGTCAAGATAATTGATGATGACAAGAATTTAACTTACAATTTGGTAGTCAAATAAATTAACTTACAAATTGTTACCTAAATTTAGACACACAAAAACCCCGCTCCAATCGGAACGGGGTTTAAATTTATGCTCCCAGCCGGAATCGAACCAGCAACAGACCCTTAGGAGGGGCCCGTTATATCCATTTAACTATGAGAGCCAGTCAAGCCAACCCTGAAGCCATACCGAACCTTTGAATCTTCGGCCTACTTCGGGTTCACCGAATAAATCCTTCTTATTGATGCAGATATCGATAGGGATACCGTTACACATAAGAAGCATCTGGTATACCGCTTCACCGCTTACGGTATTGGTCACTTCCTTAAGAGAAGCGATTTCCGCAAGAACGGAATACTGATCTGTCTCTACTCCGTAAGGCATAAAGTAAGTGTCGACTATGGTATAAACGTCACTCTTCTTTATTTTCCTTGAAATCGTAGAATACATATCTATGTCGTCAAGAGTAAGAGTTTCAAGTGCTTCTTCATTACCCTGACGCGCAGCCTCAATCAGTTTATCACGTTTTTTGTCTCCGCGCGACATTTTTTTCTTACTGATTTCATCTTTTTGAAGAGGCATCATAATCATACCCGATTCGGAAAGTCCCGAAAGGCACACAGGCACATTTTTAAGACAATCCGGATCGTTGTATGACCTTTTCATATACTGAATTCTGTTCTGAAGATAATAGATGATGGAAATTCCGATCTTATTATCATCGCATACTCCGGCATAAGATACATTGGCCGCGTGGCGCTCCACTATCGAACACTCATTACTGCTGACTTGAGATGCCACCATATAAGGATACACGTAATCTACGTGAAACTCATCGAGTGCATCAAACTGACCGCAAACGGTAATGCCCATGTTCTCACCGAATTCCAAGCTGTAATCTGCATAAAGAATTTCGTCTGTATTAACAGTGACTTCCGTTTCAGTGGCTTCCGAAACTGTTTTCTTTATTAACTTTTGAAGCTCTTCAAGGGTACGAACATCCGAAAACCCAATGGAACGTAAAAACTTATGCAAATTAACCTCCGGCTCCTATTTACCGAGAACCTTCTTGCCACCCATGTAAGGCTGTAAAACTTCGGGAATTGTTACGGTTCCGTCAGCCTGTAAGTGATTCTCAAGGAATGCGATAAGCATTCTCGGGGGAGCTACTACTGTATTATTCAAAGTATGAGCAAAGTACTTGTTGCCGTCTTTGTCCTTAATTCTGATTTTAAGTCTTCTTGCCTGAGCATCACCTAAGTTAGAGCAAGAACCGACTTCAAAGTATTTCTTCTGTCTGGGTGACCATGCTTCAACGTCGAAAGATTTAACCTTCAAATCTGCAAGGTCTCCGGAACAACATTCAAGAGTACGAACCGGAATATCCATAGATCTGAACAAATCTACGGTGTTCTGCCATAACTTGTCAAACCACATCTTGGAATCTTCAGGCTTACATACTACTATCATTTCCTGCTTCTCAAACTGGTGAATTCTGTATACACCACGTTCCTCAATACCGTGAGCACCTTTTTCTTTTCTGAAACAAGGTGAGTAGCTGGTAAGAGTTAAAGGAAGCTGCTCTTCGGGAGTAATTGTATCGATAAACTTACCGATCATGGAATGCTCACTGGTACCGATAAGATAAAGGTCTTCGCCTTCAATCTTGTACATCATTGCATCCATCTCTGCAAAACTCATAACGCCGGTAACAACGTTTGAACGAATCATGAAAGGAGGAACACAGTAAGTAAAGCCTCTGTCAATCATGAAATCTCTTGCGTAAGCGATTACTGCAGAGTGAAGTCTTGCGATATCTCCCATGAGATAATAGAAACCGTTACCTGCAACACGACCTGCCGCATCAATATCGATTCCGTTGAATCGCTCCATAATCTCGGTATGATAAGGAATTTCGTAATCGGGAACTACGGGCTCACCATATCTCTTAACTTCAACGTTCTCAGAATCGTCTTTACCGATCGGAACGCTGGGATCGATGATATTAGGAATAACCATCATGATTTTGGTGGTTTTTTCTTCATATTCTTTCTGTTTTTCTTCAAGATTTGCAAGTTTTTCTGCATCCTTAGCAACCTGCTTCTTGATTTCCTCGGCTTCGTCTTTCTTGCCCTGAGCCATCAATGCACCGATCTGCTTGGAGAGTTTATTCTTCTCGGCCTTTATATTGTCGGCTTCCTGCTGAGCCTTTCTTCTTTCTTCGTCAAGAACGATTACCTCGTCCACAAGGGGAAGCTTGTCATCCTGAAATTTCTTGCGGATGTTTTCTTTAACCGCTTCAGGGTTCTCCCTCAAAAACTTGATGTCAATCATCTTTATTCCTCCTATATAGATTGCGCTTATCCTTTGCAGTATAATCTACACTACAAAAGAACCTTTTCAATATACACATTGTGAACCTTCAAAAGGTCGCAAATTCTTTCTTCTTCAATGTTGTTACCTTTAACGTCTTTAATGACTCTGACAACGGGACGCTCCGGGAACTGCTGATTCTGTCTGATGATGATACCCATCTCTCCGGTACTTAAAATTACCACGGTTCCCGAAGGATAAACAGCTGTAAAGTCAAGAAGAGTATTAACGATGTCTTCATTAAAAAGAACACCCTTGGCAATCTTAAGATACTCGACCGCCTCGTAAACTCTCGATCTGTAACAACCGATTCCGCAAATCATCTCATCAAAAGCATCGGAAACCTGCAAAATCTGAGTTAATTCATCAATATCCTTACTGTGAAGAGGATAGCCGCTTCCGTCCAGTCTTTCGTGATGTCTCAAAATCATCTTCTTGGCGGTTTCGGAAATCCAGGTTTCTTTCTCCAGGGAAGAATAACCGTAAACAGGATGCTTACGATATTCCGCAAGAGATTTCTCGTCAAGACTCTCAACGTCGACATTTGTGTAATCAAAGTCAAGATATCTTAACCCTATATCGTGAAAAAGACAAGCCACACCTAAATCATGGATGATTTTCTTGTCGATTTTCTTCTTAATAGCAACCAAAACTGCCACAGAGCATACACTGATACAATGTTCGTAAATATCGGCGCTACGCTCTTTAATATCGTAAATCTGCTCCACGACTTCATCGCGAGCTAAGATATTACTGATAATGTTATCTGCAGTCTTACTTAATTCTTCTAAATCTGAGTTGTCGTTGTATACGTGTCTCTCTAAAACGGAGCGGACTTTCTCGGTAAAGAAATCTTCGACATCTTCACGAAGAATTACTACCTGCTCCGGACTTAGTTTTGAATCTTCTATAAATACTTCCGTTATTCCGAGTTGAACTATCTTAGGAATGTACTCAGGCTTAAGGACCGTTCCCGCTGCCAAAAGCTCCTGATAATTCGAAGTCATTATGGGACGTGCGAGTTTCTCGCCACCCACAATATCACTAACCTTGCACAGTTTCATGTGTATTCTCCCCTAATCTATCACATTAAATCTGCATCGCTATTCCCAATGCTTTTTGCTCTTCAGTACCCAGTACCAAATCACACTTACCTGCTCTTATCTCCTTCGAGTAGGTATAACAACCATCGCTTCCGTGCACGGAATTGATAATATATCCATTATTCTTTTCATCAAGCATCGCCAAAGAAAAACTGAGCTTACCACCCATTTGAGGAAAAGCATCATATTTGACGAGGCCAACCTTTTGGAAAGTAGTCTCCATTCTTCTAAAGAGAGTCTTGATATCTCTTTTATTCTTATCAACTACTTCTTTGATGGCAACGTTCTGTGCAAAAACATCACCAATCTCCTTTTCAAGGCTCTTCGCGTCTCTTCCTTGCGAGAATCTATTAAATCTTTTCTTTAACTTACCATGTTCTACACAAAGAACAATACACATTACCAGCAGAACAAAAGAAAGAGCTGCCAGAACCACCAAAACAATTCCTACGTCCAGACCGCCGAGTCCGAGACTGTTCAAAAAATTGCTGTTCATATATTACCCCTTATTCTACTTAATCTTAGCAACAAGTCTGTCGAGATCGTCGTTTGAATAAAATTCTATTTCAATCTTGCCGGCACCGTCACCCTTACCGGAAACGGAAACCTTAGTGCCGAGGCTGACTTTAAGCTTCTCTGCAATATCGTTATAGAATACGTCATATTCCTTATTGGCAGGAGTCTTCGATTTTTCGGGCTTACCTAAGTTTTTGATTAGCTTTTCGATATCTCTTACCGAAAGCTTCTCATCGATAACTTTCTTGGCAAGTTTGTTCTGAGCCTCTACATCTTCTGTACCGAGAAGTGCTCTTGCATGACCTTCAGAAAGAATACCGTCAATAAGATATTTCTGAACTTCTTCGCTTAACTTAAGAAGTCTCATGGTATTGGTTATCGCAGAACGGCTCTTTGATACTCTTTCAGCAACTTCTTCCTGCTTGAGTTTAAACTCAGTCATAAGACGCTTGTAAGCCTGAGCTTCTTCAATAGGATTTAAATCTTCACGCTGAATATTCTCGATAAGAGAAAGTTCCGCGATTTCGCGTTCGGAGTAATCTCCCACATATGCCGGAATTTCGGTAAGTCCGGCCATTCTGGCAGCTCTCCATCTACGCTCACCTGCTATGATAATGTAGCGGTCGCCCTTCTTCTGAACAGTAATGGGAGAAATTACACCATGCTGTCTGATAGAATCTGAAAGAGCTTCGAGAGCTTCTTTGTCAAAATTCTTTCTGGGCTGATCGCGGTTAGGCTCGATTTTGCTTATTTTAATAAGAGAACCGGCTGAATTTTCTTCAGACTTCTCAACTTCCTTCTTAGTCGCGGGCTTTTCTGCCACAGCTGCTTCAGGAATTAATGCGCCAAGTCCTTTTCCCAATCCGGATTTTTTTACCGCCATTCGAAATTACCTCCTGTTTTTGATAACTTCATCCGCAAGTGCCGCATAACTTTCGGCTCCGGCAGACTTTGGATCATACTTATTAATAGGCATACCGTAGCTGGGAGCTTCGGCAAGTCTTACATTTCTGGGTATAACCGTATCAAAAATCTTCTGCTTAAGTACGCTCTTAACGTTCTCAACTACCTGAAGTGAAAGATTTGTTCTTGCATCGTACATGGTGAAAACAACACCTTCCATATCAAGCTCGGGATTAAGTCTTTCTTTGACAAGGTTAACTGTATGAATCAACTGGCTTAAACCTTCCAAAGCATAGTATTCACACTGAATAGGTACCAAAACAGAATCTGCTGCAGTCATGGCGTTAACAGTTAACATGCTAAGTGAAGGAGGACAGTCAATGATTACGTAATCGTAGTCATCTCTGATCCAATCAATTTCCTTTTTTAAAATAAATTCTCTCTTCTCAGCATCCAATAATTCAATTTCGACAGCTGCAAGATTAACATTGGAGGGAATAATGCATAC
>Ga0129306_1001767_pt1 | contig 22401 bp, 19 predicted proteins | sample P827metagenome_FD_94438 | JGI IMG/M metagenome (GOLD analysis project Ga0129306, IMG submission 94438) | Capybara group fecal microbial communities from Wisconsin, USA - P827 metagenome | ecosystem: Host-associated > Mammals > Digestive system > Large intestine > Fecal | place: USA: Wisconsin... | reverse complement strand
TTCATGTCACAGCCCTGAAGGGAAAGGGCCTCAATGGTCTTGTTCATGACAGCTTCTCCGCCCTCTCAAATTCCTTCGCAAGCGTTTCAAGAAGCCGTTCCGGCTCAATGGGCTTTGCAAGGAAATCCGTCATGCCTGCTTCCATGCACCGCTCCTCCGTCTCCTCCTGGACGTCCGCGGTCAGCGCGATGATCGGTATGGTCTTCGCGTCGTCCGTCTGCATGGCGCGGATCTCCCGCGCGGCCTGCAGCCCGTTCTTCACCGGCATCATGATATCCATAAGCACCGCCTGGTAATGGTACGCGCCCTGGCGGCGGAACATCTCCACCGCCTCCTGTCCGTCGCGGACAAGCTCGGAGCGGATCCCCTTGGTCGACAGGATCCTCATGATCACGTCCCCGTTCGTGCGGTTGTCCTCCGCGAGAAGGACGCATTTCCCGAACATCAGATGGTCCTCGAACGTCACGCCTGTGCGGTTCGCGAGAAGGATCTGGTCCTCCGTCGCGAGCGTATATTCAAGGTCCACCGTAAACTCGGTGCCCTTTCCGAGGGTGCTCTCGCAGGAGATGGTCCCGCCGAGAAGCTCTACAAGATTCTTGCAGATGTAAAGGCCCAGCCCGGTCCCCTCGCGGACGCCGTCGTCCTGCTCCTGCTCGAACGGCAGGAACATGCGGCTCTGGAAGCCCTCGCTGATGCCGCGCCCGGTGTCGGACACGACGTAGGTGTGATGCGCCTTTCCCCCCTCGTACTTCACAAAGGTATCAAAGCGGATCTCCCCGTCCGCCGGTGTGAATTTCACGGCATTGCTCAGGAGATTCATGAGGATGCGCTCCACATGCTCGCTGTCCATGAGGACGTAGCGCCCGGAGCAGCCGTTCATGCGGCTCGAGAAGCGGAGCCCGGCCTCCTTCGCGCGTGCGCGCACGATCATGATCACGTTGTTCAGGACCTCGTCCTCCCTGACCGTGCTGCTCACCGAAACGATCTTGCCGGCATTGATCCGGCTGGTCTCGAGGATCTCCTCGATCAGGTCCATGAGATAACGGCTCGCGGACTGGATCTTTTCCAGATTGTCGCGGAGCGGCTCCGTGAGCCCCTTCTCGTGGAGGGAAAGGTCCGTCAGCCCGACGATCGCGGTCATGGGCGTCCGCATGTCATGGCTCATGTTGGAGAGGAAGGCCTCCTTCTCCCGGCCCTGGCGCATGGCGGCGCGCAGTGCCTTCGCCATCTCCTCGATCTGCTGCTGGTCGTCCATCTTCCGCGAGGTATCGACAAAGGTGATGACCAGGCCCTTCAGCTTCTGCTCCTTCTCCACGGTCTCGGCATCCTGCGCCGCGCTGTCCGAGCTGACCTGCACGCGGTAGGGCGCGATGCGGACCAGGTAGGTGCGTCCCGTGACGGACGCGCAGTGCCGCTCGATCGGCACCATGTCCTTCAGGACGTCGCGGCAGAGCTGGATAAGGTCGATGGTCGCGAAATTGTACGCGATATACCGGAGCGAGCGCCCGACGTCCTGGTCGGCAACGTTGAACTCCGTGGCGACGTACTCCGTGAATTTCCGGATGTTCAGATTCCGGTCTACCATAAGGATGCCGACGAGCGTCGTCGACAGGAAGTTCGCGAGGTCGTCGTTCAGGCCGGCAAGCTCGGTCACCTTCGACTGGTACTCGGAGTTCACCGTGTAGAGCTCCTCGTTGACGGACTGGAGCTCCTCGTTCGAGCTCTGCAGCTCCTCGTTCGCGGTGAGCAGCTCCTCGTTCGCGGCCTGCAGCTCCGCGTTCACGCTCTCCAGCTCGGAGACCGTCTGGTGCAGGCTGTCCTGTGAGATCTTAAGCTCGCGCTCAAGGTTCGAGATCCTCTGCGACGCGGCCGTATCCACGCGGTATTCGCGGATATCGCCCTGCAGCTTCCGGACGCCGCGGAGGAATGTCAGCGCCGTGCAGCCGGTCGGCGTCCCGTGGCGGTCGAACACCGGCTGCGCGGTGATCGAAATGTACTCCGGCGAGTCGTCGATCTGGACCGGGATCTTGTCGTAGACGACCTTGTCGTTGATGGCGCGGGACTCCCTGAGCGCGGTCGATACCGCGATCCTCAGATCGGTGCGCACGAGCGAGAAAATATCGAGCGTCGCGGCGCCGGTCGGTATGCTCATGAAATCGCTGGACACGCCGTAGGTCCTCTGGAGCTCGTTCCTGTCGTTCACAAGGGCGCAGGCAGGCATGAGCGTTTCGAAGATCGTGTTGTCGATCTCCCCTGTCTTGCCGGTGTCCTCCATCTCGTCGCTGCGCCTCTGCGGCAGCGCGGTATTCATGGTGCTCTCCACCGTCTGCATGGAGTAGTTGATCTTCGAGTGCGCGGGCGCGCGCCCCGACGCGTTGTGGATGAAGATCTTCTCGTTCGCGCTGAGCGTGCGGAACACGTCGTCATAGTCAAAGACAGACTCCGAGCGCCCGAGGAAGAGGTACCCTTTGTCGTTCAGCGCCATGTGGAAGATGGCGAAGAGGTTCCTCTGCAGGACAGACTGGAAGTAGATCAGAAGGTTCCTGCAGCTGATCAAGTCCAGCCTTCCGAAGGGCGGATCCTGGAACACGTTGTGCTGCGCGAAAATGATCATCTGCCGGATGTCGTGGCGGATCGCGTACTTGTTGCCCTTCCTCAGGAAGTAGCGGCTAAGCCGCGTCACGCTCACGTCCTCGATGATATTGTCGCTGTAGATCCCGCGCGTCGCCGTGGAGACCGCGTCCCCGTCCAGGTCCGTCGCGAAGATCTTGATGTCGCGGCGCACGTTCAGCTCCTCCATGGCCTCCGTAAAGAGGATCGCTATGGAGTACGCCTCCTCGCCGGTGGAGCAGCCCGCGACCCAGACGCGGATCTGCTGCGAGGGCTTGCCGTTCTGGACCATGGGCCGGATGACCTGCTCCTTCAGCACGTCAAAATAGTCCGGATCACGGAAAAAGCTCGTCACGCCGATCAGGACTTCCTTGGCAAGGACCTTCGCCTCCTCCGGATTCGCCGAAAGATAGTTCACGTACTCTCTCAGGTTCCGGTTGTGCGTGACCACCAGGCGGCGCTCGATCCGCCGGAGGATGGTGGTCTGCTTATAGTAGGCGTAGTCGATGTTGGTAACGGATTTCAGGATGCTGAACACCTGCGTCATCAGGTCGCTGTCCGTAAGCTGGAGCCTGCTTGAGGATTCCGCCATGGAGGCCGCGATGTGGGTCATTTCGCGGGCGATGCTGTCAGGCTTCTGGATCATGTCCACGAAGCCCGTGGAGATCGCGTTCCTCGGCATGCCGTCGAACTTCGCGCTTTCCGGGGACTGGACGATGATCAGGCCGTTCTGGTCCTTGACGGAGCGGATGCCGTTCGTGCCGTCCGAGCCCGTACCGGAGAGGATGACCGCGACCGCCCGGTTCTCATACGCCGCGGCAAGGGACCGGAAGAAAATATCGATCGGGTGGTTGATCTTCGCGTGGTCGTACTCCTTCAGGCGCAGGACGTCGGAAACGATCTCGATATTATACTTCGGAGGGATCATATAGATATGGTTCCGCTCCACACGCATGCCGTCTCTCGCCTCGATGACCGGCATGACCGTGTACTTTCCGAGGATGTCCGTAAGCAGGCTTTTGTGATTCGGCGCCAGATGCTGGATGATCACGAACGCCATCCCTGTATTGCTCGGGAGGAAGGTAAGAAACTGCTGGAGCGCCTCCAGTCCGCCGGCCGATGCCCCAATGCCGACAACGCAGCCGGGCTGGATATCCTTCTGCATGCTGACCGGTTTATATTCCATGTGACATGCCCCTTTCACTCTTGAACATTCGTTAAATTACATAACAAGAACCTGTTTTCATTGTATTATCTTTAGTTGATTTAATCAAACCTTCCGCGCCATGAAATGAAAAATTTTTTCTTACGGTCCCTGTTTTTTTCCGGGACGATCCGGCTTTCATATTGAATTTGTCTCCCCGCGTTGATACAATCAGAAAAGAACGACGAACGCACCCTGATGATACGCCGGCACATCTCTGCCGGCGTCCTTATGCTGAAAAGCTGCCGAAACGGAGGTACGGAATGAGTTCCCGGTTTTCGGATGTTCCAAGGGATTCTCTTCACAAATACGCGGAGACCTGCCTGTCCGGTATGGCAGGAAACAGGATCGTATCGATCTTCTGCCGCGAGTATACCTGGCTCTGGCTCCTCGATCCGGAATCCGGACAGGGGCTGGATCTTTCCGCATGCGCGGAAGCCGGCGGCGCGAACGGGATCCCCTGCTTCTACTATGAACCTGAGATCTCAGAGTGCCTTCTGAAGCACTGCTGTGACCCGAACCCGCAGGAGGTCATCCTGTCGCTTTCGCTCCGCGCGGTCGAGAAGGCCCTCGAGACGGAGCCGCAGCATCACGTGTTCTATACCACCCGGGAGGACGAGGCCGGCCGCCGCTACATGAAGGCGCTCTTTGCGAAGCCGGACCGTGATCTGCCCTTTATCCTCTGCGCGGTCCAGGATCTTTCCGACGCGTTCCGCCTCGAGGCGGAGAAGACCTCCCTTCTCGAGGAGTCGCTGAAAAAAGCACACGAGGACTCCCGCGCCACGGAGACCTTCCTCTCGCTTTTAAGCCGCGACATGCGGACGCCGCTCCATTCCATCATGGGCCTTACGGAGCTCGCGCAGTCTGAAAAGGGAAATGCCTACGCGATCGAAAGCTATCTCCACAAGATCTCCATGTCCGGCACCTACATGCGCGACGTGATCGACGACATCATCCAGCTCCGTATGCTTGCAAGGAAAGAGGTCCGGATGTCGCCGGTCAAAACAGACCTTGTAAAGCTGGTCGCGTCCGTCTCCGACGAGATCCGGCCGGTGACCGAGGAGCGCGGCCTGCACCTGGTCCCCGATACGACGGAGCTCCGTACCTCCCTCGTAAAGACGGACGAGCTGTGCCTCCGCAGGATCCTCATCAAGCTCTTAAGGAACACGGTGGACCACATCCTGGCCGGCGGCACGGTCCGGCTGAATGTGCGCGAGCTCATGAAGAAGAACGGGATCGCCATGGTCGAGTTCTCCGTGGCGTCGCGCGGCATCATCCTCGACCAGGAGCACCTTAAGGAGGTCTTCCGTCCCACGGATTACCTGATGGACCTCGCCTCCGACGACCTGAACAAGGTGGACCTGAACCTGATCATCCTGAAAAACTACGTCTCCCTTATGGGCGGTACGCTCATGGCGGAAAGCGTCCGCGATATCGGCACGAAGCTCGCGGTCACGCTGTCGTTCCCGTCGGCGGACGAGCAGCCCCTTCCGGACAGCACGACCTTCCGCGGGACCGAGTTCCGCAGGTTCAACGGCAGGCGGGTCCTGATCGCGGACGACAACCCGCTGAACCTGGAGCTTGGCATAAAGCAGCTTGAGCTTGCCGGCTTCTCCGTCACCGCGGCAACGAACGGCGAGGAGGCGCTTGAGCAGTACCGGCGCGGGAACGGCGAGTTCGACGCGATCCTCATGGACATCCGCATGCCGAAGCTCGACGGTCTTGCGGCGACGAAGCTCATCCGGAACTCCGGCATCCCGAACGCGCGGCGCATCCCCATCATCGCCCTCACGGCGAACGCGTTCCGCTCCGACATCCAGCAGAGCTTCAACGCAGGCATGAACGAGCACCTTGTAAAGCCGCTGGACCCCGTACGGCTGTACCAGGTCCTCGCGCACTATATCCACTGAGACCCTTTCACGACCCCAACGGAAACGGCAGGCCTTCTTCACGGCCGGCCGTTTTTTTTGTGCGGCGGACAGTATCCTGTTTATTGCGGCGGGCAGCGTCCGGTTTATTGCGGCGGACAACGTCCGGTTTATTTATGCGGTCTTAATCTCAGGACGGCATGCCTTAACACCATCTTTGTGCCCGGTACGCTAAGATGTCCTCAGGTACGAAAAGGAGGAGGGCCATCATGGGCGCGCGTTTGTTCCGGAAAGAGCTTTCATCTTTCCAGCTGATCATCTCAGGCTTCGGCGCCGTGATCCTTGCAGGGGCCCTGCTCCTTATGCTGCCGGTATCGTCGGGAGCACACTCCTGGACTTCTCTGTGGGACGCGCTTTTTACCTCTGTTTCCGCAGTCTGCGTGACCGGCCTCGTCGTGAGGGATACCGCGACGCACTGGTCCGTCTTCGGCCAGGCAGTGATCCTGGTCCTCATCCAGACCGGCGGGCTTGGGATCGTTTCGGTGACCGCGTTCCTCATGGGCGCCTCCGGGAAAAGGCCCTCCCTCCTGCAGCGCAGCCTCCTTCAGGAGAGCTTTTCCGCGCACCAGATCGGGGGCGTCGTAACGCTGAACGTCTTCATCTTCCGGACTGCCCTGCTGGCGGAGCTTGCAGGCGCCCTTATGATGATGCCCTCGTTCTGCCGGGAATTCGGGGCGAAGGGCGTGTGGATGTCCGTTTTTCATTCGGTCTCTGCATTCTGCAACGCGGGGTTCGACCTGATGGGCGGAAAGACAGGCGCATTTTCTTCCCTGACCTTTTTCCGCACGGACCCGGGCATCGTCCTCCCCGTCAGCCTCCTCATCGTCGCAGGCGGGCTCGGTTTCCTGACCTGGCAGGATATCGCGGTGAACCGGCACCGCTTCAGGAGCTTCCGGATGCAGAGCAAAGCGATCCTGTGCACGACCGCAGCGCTGATCCTCATCCCCGCGGTGTTTTTTTTCTTTGTTGATTTTTCTGTCTGCCCCCTGCCGGAGCGGCTGTGCCTCTCCGTTTTCCAGGCTGTGACCCCGAGGACCGCCGGCTTCAACACGGCAGACATGTCCGCGCTTACGGATGCCGGCCGGATGCTGACGATCATCCTCATGCTGATCGGAGGCTCCCCGGGGTCCACCGCCGGAGGCATCAAGACTACGACGGCAGCCGTGCTGGCGGCAAACACCGCGGCTGCAGCGCGCCGCCGGAAATACCCGCGGCTCTTCGGCCGCAGGATCGAGGAGGGCACCATAAAGACTGCCTCCGCCCTGCTGGTCCTGTATCTCTTCAACACCCTTGCCGGGGCATTTGTCATAAGTCTTAAGGAAGGGCTCCCCATCGGGCCCTGCCTTTTCGAGACCGCGTCCGCCATCGGGACCGTGGGCCTGTCCATGGGCATCACCCCCTCGCTCGGGCGCGTGTCACGCCTGATCCTGATGTCACTTATGTTTTTCGGAAGGGTCGGCGGCCTCACGCTTCTTTATGCCGCCCTGCGCCGCACCCGGAATGACGAGGCGCTGTACCCTGCCGAAAAGATCGCTGTCGGATAACGGAGGTGTATCATGAAATCCATTTTACTGATCGGGCTGAATCATCTCGGCTCGCTGCTGGCCCGGCAGCTTTACAGTCTCGGGCACCAGATCATGGCTGTCGACAAGGAGGAGGCGCGGGTCAACCGCATCCTGCCCTATGTCACGGACGCGCAGATCGGGGACAGCACGGACGAAGGCTTTCTCCGCTCTCTTGACGTTACGAGCTACGACGTCTGTATCGTGACCATCGGAAAAGATTTCCAGAGCTCCCTTGAAACGACCTCGCTTCTGAAATCTCTCGGCGCCCGGCTCGTCGTCGCCCGCGCCGACCGCGAGGTCCAGGAGAAATTCCTCCTCCAGAACGGGGCGGACGAGGTGATCAACCCCGAAAAACAGATCGCGGATTGGGCTGCCATCCGGTATGCCTCCGACCACATCCTGGATTATATCCGGCTCGACGAGGACCACGCGATCTTCGAAGTCCCTGTTCCTCCGGAGTGGACCGGGAAGAGCATTGGCCAGATCGACATCCGGAAGAAATACGGGATCAGCATCATGGGCGTCAAGGACGACGGGAAAATGAACCTTTCCGTCACGCCGGAGACCGTGCTCAGCCGCACGAAGACCATGCTGGTCCTCGGCGAGCGGCGGGCGATCCGCAAGTGCTTCCGCATATGAGCCCGGCCTTTTTCATGGGGTGTTTATCTCAGTGGGGATGCGCACGCGCGCGGCAAGGAAGGAGTTGCCTGACGGCAGCCCGCGCGGCGCGTAAGTCCCGCAAGCGGGACTTGAAGCCCACGCCTCCTGCCCGGCGGGGGACAGGCATGCCGCCGGATACGGTAGCGTAATGCCGGTATTTCGGGTATGATTCATATATAGAACAGTTTTTCAGGAATATGATCCTGCGGAAGCAGACAGGAACGGAGCAAACGATATGAACAGGACTCCTGACGTCAGCGAACACATCCTGGTCTGTGTCTCGCCGTCGCCCTCCAATCCGAAGGTCATCCGGGCCGCCGCCAGAATGGCGGAGGCCTTTCACGCTTCTCTTACCGCGATCTATATCCGGCCCACGAACTATGACGCGATGTCCGTCAACGACCGCGCCAGGCTGCAGGGCAACATCCGCCTGGCCGAGCAGAACGGCGCGGCAGTCACGACGATCGTCGGGGACGATGTCCCCGCGCAGGTCGCGGAATACGCCCACATTTCCGGCACGACGAAGATCGTGCTCGGAAGGAGCGGGATGCGGCGGCGCCACTTCTGGAGCAGGATGCCCCTGACAGAGCAGATCATCCTGAACGCCCCGGACGTGGACGTCTACATCATCCCCGATTCCGCCGCGGACCTCAGGGACCAGAAGGAACGCTCGCACCTTACGGACCACATCCGCCCGACCCTGAAGGAATCCGCCGCCACGGTCCTGATCCTTGCCGCCGCGGCGGGGATCGGGCTCGCCTTCACGCGGTTCGGATTCTCGGAGGCCAACATCATCACCGTATTCATCCTCGGCGTCCTGATCGTTTCCGTGATGACCGAAAGCCCCCTGTACAGCGCCGCCGGCTCTCTTGCGGGCGTGCTCCTGTTCAACTGGCTGTTCATCGAGCCGCGGTTCAGCTTCCATACATACGAGACGGAGTACGCGGTGACCTTCGCGATCATGCTGGTCTCCTCCCTGATCACGGGGACCCTCGCGAACCGGCTGAAGCTGAACGCAAGGCTTGCCGCCAGGGAGGCCTTCCGCACGAAGGTGCTGCTGGACACGAACCAGCTCCTCCAGAAGGCGGAGAACGCGGAAACGGCGCTCCAGATCACGGCCCACCAGATCATAACGCTCCTGGACCGCGACGTGAACATCTACCCGCGCGCCGGCAGCGCCCTGGACACGGCTGCCGTGTTCGACTCCCCGCGCCCTGCGGGAGACGCGTCTCCCGCGGACGGAAATGAACGCGAGATCGCGGAATGGGTATTCTCAAACCAGCAGGCTGCAGGCTTCCGCATGGAAGCATTCCCCGAGGCGAAGGAACAGTACCACGCGATCTGCCTGAACGGCTACTGCTACGGGGTCGTCGCCATCCGCCTGGACAAGGTCCCTCTCGAGCCGTTCGAAAACAGCATCCTCATCTCCATCCTGGGGGAGTGCGCGCTCGCGCTCGAGAACCTGAGGAACATGGAGGAAAAGGAGCAGGCCGCCCTTATGGTGCGGAACGAGCAGCTCCGCTCGAATCTCCTCCGCTCCATATCGCACGACATCCGCACCCCGCTCACGTCGATCTCCGGAAACGCAAGCAACCTGCTTTCCCACTACGCGCAGTTGGACGATGAGACGCGCAGGCAGATCTTTTCCGATATTTACGAGGATTCCGAGTGGCTTATAGACCTCGTGGAGAACCTTCTGTCCATTTCCCGCATCGAAAACGGCCAGATGGACCTTCACCTGTCGCTTGAGGTCATGAATGACGTCATCGACGAGGCGCTGAAGCACGTCGACAGGAACGCGGCGCGCCACCATATCACCGTGCAGAACGACGACGACCTCCTTCTCGTCAATATGGACGCGCGCCTGATCATGCAGGTGCTGATCAACCTGGTCAACAACGCCATAAAAAACACGCCCGCCGGATCGGAGATCCTGATCCGGAGCGGGCGCGAAGAAAACGAAGCGCTGGTAAGCGTCTGCGACAACGGACCGGGGATCCCCGACCCTGTGAAGTCGCATGTATTCGAAATGTTTTATACCGGGCAGAACAAGGTCGCCGACGGCCGGAGGGGCCTCGGGCTCGGCCTTGCCCTCTGCAGGTCGATCGTCGAAGCCCACGGCGGGAGGATCTCCCTCTCCGACAATGAGCCGTCCGGCTGCCGCTTTGTCGTCTCGCTTCCCGTGAAAGAGGTACAAGTCAATGAATAATCCCGTTGTCCTGGTCGTCGAGGACGATGTCCATGTCCGCAGCCTGATGATCACGACCCTGAAGACCCACGACTACCGGTTCCTGACCGCCGTGAACGGCGCGGAAGCCGTCATGATGGCGTCGTCACACAATCCCGACGTCGTTTTTCTGGACCTCGGCCTGCCGGACATGGACGGCATCGAGGTCATCCGCCAAATCCGCGGCTGGTCAAACATGCCGATCATCGTGATCAGCGCCCGCAGCGACGACGCCGACAAGATCGAAGCCCTCGACACGGGGGCGGACGACTATCTCACCAAGCCCTTTTCCGTGGAGGAGCTGCTTGCGCGCCTCCGCGTTACTGTCCGGCGCCTGAAAACGATGGGGGCCGGTGCGGACGATGCAGGCTCCGTCTACACAAACGGCAGGCTGACGATCGACTACGCGGCCGGCTGTGCCTTCCTTGACGGGGAGGAGCTGAAGCTTACGCCGATCGAATACCGGCTTTTATGCCTTCTCGCCAAAAATACCGGGAAGGTCCTGACCCATACCTACATCACCCGGAACATCTGGGGCCGGAGCTGGGACAAGGACGTCGCTTCCCTCCGCGTATTCATGGCGACGCTCAGGAAGAAGCTGGAGTCCGGGCCCGGCGCGCCGACCTATATCCAGACCCACATCGGTATCGGGTACCGGATGCTGAAGGTCGACTAGGACGGGAGCAGCGCTGCTGCCGGAGCAGGGCGTAAGCCGGGGTTTTTATCCCGCCTTGCCGGGGATATCGTCCTTCCCGTAATAGGAGATCGTCGGAAGGTCGAAGCTCACAAGGTAGCTGTCGACGTCGAACAGGCGGAAGATCCGGTTCTCGATGCAGTAGCGGATCACGATGTCCGTCTTGTTCGACGGCGAAAAGGCGTAGCCGGCGCGGGACAGGAGGTCCGTCGTCTGGTCAAGGTTCAGCTCCAGCGCAAGCGCCAGAGCGAGCGCGGTGTTCCGGCTCGGCTGGTATTCCTTCTTGCTGCGGATCTTTGAAAATACCTGTTTCGTGATATTCGCTTTTTTATAGACCTCGGGGTCCGAAAGGCGGCGTTCGTCGATCAGGCGGAAGAGCTGCGTTTTGAAATCCTCCTCCGGGCGTCCCACAAGAGCCGCAAGGCTCTTCTTTTTTTCCGCCTTTCCAGCCGTTTCCGCTGCCTTTCCGGGCTTTTCGGCCGTCTTCCCAGCCGTTTCCGCTGTCTTTCCGGGCTTTTCAGCTGCCTTTCCGGGTTTTTCCGCCGTTTTCCCGGCCGCTTCCGCTGCTTTCCCGGCACTTCCCGCCGCTCCCCCGAACGCGGAGGGCTTCGGGTACGGGGCTGCCTGGAGCATCGGGGCAGGTCCCTCCTTCGGGAGCTCCGGGGCGGACTCCTTCTCCGGGAGCTCCGCCTCTTCGCGTTCCCTGCGGCGCCTGCCTCTCAGGTAAGCCTTCCGGCGGAGCTCCTCGAGCCACCCCTGCGGGGCCGCCTCGTCTGAGGCGTCCGGCATGACATCCGGGGAAGCTTCCGGGGCCAGTCCCTGCGCGGGGCCGGACACAGCATTCTGCGCGTATACCGTACTGACATCCTCCGCGGGAGACGGCAAGGCGTCCGGCGCGGGACCGGATATTGCGTATGACACGGAGACCGTCGGAGGGATCTTCCCGGCATACTCCGCCGCAGCCTGGTCCGCAACATAGTGCTCGTCGATATACCGGCTGATATCCGCCTTCCGCGCGGCGGAGATCTCAAAGGAGGCGCGGTCGAACACCACGAGCGTGATCTCCATCTCGGAGTTCTCAAGGAAGCCGGTGATCTCCTCCTCGGCGATCTTCAGCGCGAGCTCCTTCGGGAATCCGTACACGCCGGTGGAGATGAGCGGGAACGCTATGCTTTCGCATTCCAGCTGTTCGGCAAGCAGGAGCGGCTTCCGGTAGCACGCGCGGAGCTTCTCCTCCTCGCCCTGTCCCCCGCCGCGCCAGACCGGGCCGACCGTGTGGATGATGTACTTCGCCTGAAGGCCGAAGGCCGGCGTCACCGCCGCCTCGCCGCGGGCGATCCGGCCGATCTTTTTCCGCGCGGCAAGCAGCGCGTCCTTTCCCGCCGCCGCGTAGACCGCGTTGTCCGTCCCGCTGCCGATGACAGGATTCGGGTTCGCGGTGTTCACGATCGCGTCCGCCGCGACCCTGGTGATATCGTTCCTGATGATCCGGAAGGGCATGTCTGTCTCCTTTCCACAAGCGAAAATATTGTATATAAAAAACAGTCTTTCAAGGCCGTCCGCCTTTTTCCCCCGATCTGTGATATAGTATGAGGCAGGGCGCAGGACGCGTCCTCTCCCGCTGCGGGAGCATCGTCCCGGACCCACGTACCGATCGGAGGTATCCCATGAATATCCGCTTTGTTCTGGCAGCTGCCATGATCCTTCTCGCCGCCGTATACCTGATCCGGCACCGCGGAAGCACGGGCGGCAAGTTTTACCAGGTAAACCAGGAGTACGCGAAGGGCATCCTCGAACAGGAGGAGAACGTCCTCCTTGTCGACGTCCGCACGCCGCGGGAGTACGCGGAAGGGCACATCCCCGGCGCCATCCTGATCCCGCTTGACACGATCGGGGACGAGCCCCCGAAGGAGCTTCCTGACCTTGGGCAGAAGATCCTGGTCTACTGCCGCAGCGGAAACCGCAGCAAGCAGGCGGCGGGAAAGCTGGCCCGCATGGGCTATACCGAGATCTATGAGATCGGCGGCATCATGACCTGGCCGTACGAGATCGAAAAATAACGACCGTAGCGCAGCCCGGCTTCCGGGCCGGCGGCCTCACACGAAAGGACTACGCAGCATGCCTTCTTGCATCGATCTTCATATGCACAGCACAGCCTCCGACGGGAGCGATTCCCCGCTGAAGCTCCTCAAAGCGGTCACCGCCGCCGGGATCCGCACCTTCGCCCTGACGGATCACGACACGGTCAGCGGCGCGGTCCGGGTCGAACGGCTTCTTGACGCGTCCGATGCGGATCGTCCCGAGTTCTTCCGCGGAATCGAATTCTCGTGCCGGTCCTCCGTCGCGAAGTGCCATATTCTCGGCTATATGTACGATTTCACCTGCGAGCAGCTTCAGGACGCCCTCGAGGAGGGGCGCTCGCTACGCAGGGCAAAGCTCAACCGGCGCCTTCAGCACCTGAAAGAGGTCCACGGGATCATCTTCGGAGAATATGAGCTTGACTGGCTCTACGGCCTTCCGAGCGCCGGAAAGCCGCACATTTCCAATCTGCTCATACGGCGCGGCCTGGCAAAAACCATCAAGGAGGCTATCCGCCAGTATATCGATGACGGTCCGAAGATCAAAGACATCTCCGACCGTATCCCCTCCTCGACCGCGATCTCCGGGATCCTTGCCGCGGAGGGCATCCCTGTCTGGGCGCACCCGCTCGGCGGCGAAAATGAAAAGCATCTCACTCCCGACGAGTTCCGGCGGCGCCTGAAGGTCCTTCTGGAAGAGGGGATCCGCGGCCTCGAGTGCCACTATTCGCGTTATACCCCGGAGGAGGTCATCTTCCTCCGCGGCGAAGCGGAACGGAACAGGCTTTTCATCAGCGGCGGGAGCGACTACCACGGGAAAAACAAGGATATCCCCCTGGGTACGCTCGGCACCGACAGCCCGGCAGTCGATGAGTCCCTTCTCACCATCCTCCCGGAGCTCCGGGCGCGGCTGTGATCCGCGTTCCCCGACATTTGTCGTTAAATGAACACCGTGTTGAGCCATGGGGACAGTCCCCATGGCCCAACACGGTGTTTTTTACGAATCGGTCAGGCGTTCGCCGACGAGGGGTCCACCTGGGCGGCAGCTCCTGCCTCGCGCGCCGCCACGTTCTCCTGGATCCCCTGCACGAGCTGGTTGAAGACGGCTTCCTCCTCGCCCTCCTCGACGCAGAAGTAGATCCTGCAGCGGTAGTCCTTGTTCTTCCCGGCCCACCAGGCGACGGCAAAGAACGCGGTCTCGGCGGCATCCTTCACAGCCCAGCCGGCCTCCGCGCCGAAGTTGGTCAGCGCGATGGACGTCCAGCCGTTCTGCTTCATGAGGCTCAGGACCCGCGCGTAAGCGGCAGACAGGACGCTCCTGTCCTCGACCGTTCCCTTGTTCGGGGGTACCACCGTCCAGAGCGCCGCCTTCGCCTTGATCCCGTCGGGATACAGGATGCCGTACTGCTCGTCGCTGTCCTCGTAGAGCGGCGTGTCCATGGCGACCGCCACGCAGTCGACCGGCATGTCGTGGATATCGCCCCGCACGACCTGCACCTGGACCGGCACATTCGCGCGCTTCTCGGCATCGTCCTGTGCCTTAAGGATGGCCCGGATCAGCTCCGTGCTGAGCGGGAATACCTGCGTCTGGAAGTTGACCAGAAGCCCGGCAAGCTCCTTCGCCGGCCCGTCGTCCTTTTCGAACTGCTTCAGCAGCCCCCTGATGGGGACCGTCAGCATGGCCGGCGGCGCGGTCTTCACCTCTGTTCCGGAGGTAAACACCGGCTGCCAGTTCTTCCCGTCCTTCGTGCTGACGGTCAGAAGGCCGAACTGCCGGTCGGCCGCCTTGGTCTCAAGCGCGTTGGTCTGCGGCTTCGCGGGGACCAGGAACATTCCGTCCTTCATCATGGCGATACGGATCGCCTCCAGCACCCGGATCATGTTGTCACGGCTGTTTTCCGCGCGCAGTCCCTCGATCGCCTTCCGGACCCCCTCCATCTCGGGGATCGGCGTATAATCACTCATATTCAGCAGCTCCTTCTTGATAGCCTTCGGCGATCTCCTTCAGATAGCCGAGATAGTCCTGTCTTACATTCGCGGGGCCCGCGATCTGCATGCCCCGGCCTATGCCGGTGACCCAGCCGAAGAACTGCCGGCTCACGGCGACCGTGACGCGCGTGCGGAAATGCTCCTCCCCGTCCGGGATCAGCATGATGCCGTCCCCGAACCGGTCCAGCACCACTCCGGCCAGCCCGTTCTCACAGCGGAGCGTAATCTCCGTATCCTCCCCGCCGTACATCCCGAAGGTCTTCTTCGCGAACGCGGCGAGGTCGAACCCCCGGAACACGCGCTCGCCCAGGCGCCCCCGGTTTTCGATCCGTGTGTCCTTCATCTTGTCTACGCGGTAATGCCTGATGCTCTTTGTATCCTTTTCGTAGGCGACCAGATAGTAGTTCTCGTCGTCCCAGGTCAGCGCCCACGGACTCACGACGTAACGCTCCCCGTTCTTCCTCAGCACGAGCTCCTTCTTCACCGTCCATTCCGTGTAGAGGAAGCTCACCTGCCGGTTCCCCGAGATCGCCTCGTGGATCGTATCTACATTATAAAATATCGTCTCATTCTCCGTCTTCGGCCGGTTGTATATGAAGACCTGCCGGTGAAGCTTTGTCGCCGCGTACTTGCCGGCGATCTTCTCAAGCTTCCGGATCATTTCCCGCGACTTCTTTTCCGTGATGAACTTCGAGGACTGGACCGCGTCGACCAGGAGCTTCAGCTCCGGAAGCTCGAACTCCCGGGACGCGATGTAGCACCCGGGCCGGCCGCCCTTCTGCTTCACGATATCCAGCCCGAACTCGGTCAGCGTGTCGATATCCGAATAAACGGTCTTCCGGTCCGTCTCGATCCCGTAGCGGTTTCTCAGCAGCTCCACGATCTCCGGGCCCTTCAGCACATGGTCCTGGTCTGACTCCTCGAGCAGGATCTGCATGGTCCTGAGCGTCCGGAGCCTTGCGTTATACTCCCCCATGCGTCCACCCGCCTACAGCCGTTCAAGGATCTTCCCGAAGATCCCGAACATGATCCGCTTCGCGGTGTCCGACCGGAGCGCGCCCTCAGCCTTCGAGCGGACAAAGCCCGTCTCCGCCTTTGTGATCCCGTTCAGGATCTGCGATGTCAGGAACCGGTTTACGCGGCTGTACGGAGCCGCGCTCCTGCCCTCCGCCTTCTTTCCGGTCTCTCCTCGCCCGGCCTTTCCTGAAGCCTTCCGTAAAAACGCCATCGCCACTCCTTTCCGGCACTGCCGGCAGCGGATGATGCTCCTGTCAGCCGAACGCCTTCGTGATGATCAGCTTGACCTTGTCGTTCCTTACGCCGACCTCGACATTGTCCGCGAGGTTCGCGACGATAGATTTTTCAAGCTCGTCCCAGGCCTCCCCGATGCGGGGATCCTTTTCCCGGTCCTCGCCCACATGGCGGCGGTAGCGCTCGAGCGTCCACATCTGGTCCTTCATTTCTATGAAGCTCTGCGTCATGGGCGCGAGCTCCGGATGCACGTCCGCGATACCGTAATTCATGAGGACAAGCTCCCTGTCGCCCGCCTCCTCCGTAAGGAACACCTCGATCAGCTCACGCACCTTGCCCATGAAGCCTTTCGCGAGGAAGTTTTTGCCGTCCGTCGATGCGGACATGAACTGCTCGCGCTGGTAGGCCCCGATGTCGCGGGACGCGGTCAGGTGCAGGCGGAAGGTCCTGTCCTCCCAGTCCATCCAGACCCAGGCCCTGAAGCTCCCGGTCAGGCTCTGCACCATGCCGATCATCTCCTCCGCAAGGAGGCGAAGATCGAGCTGCTCGTTTTTTGTGAGGGACTGCTCCGCCGCGGCGTTCTCGATCTCGTTCAGGATCTCCTCGATCCCGCCGCCGTTATTGTCAAGCTTGACGTGTTTTGTTTCCATTCGGTTCTCCTGTCTTTCGTTTGCGCCGCATGGATACCGCTTGATGTTCCGGTATCATATTATAGCGCATCACCCTCGATATCCGCAATCACCCGGTCGGCGATCTCCCAGTCCCCGACCTTCCGGTCCAGGCACCAGAGCACAGCCAGCTCACGGGCGCTTCCCGCGCCCAGCGCGTGCCCTGCCTTGAACATAAGGTTCTGCGCCTCGTCCCGGTCAAGCTTCAGGGCAATACAGGATGCAAGCGCCGTGCTGAAGGACGGATCGTAGTCCCGCTCCTTCTTCATGATCCCGAACCGCTTTTTATCGATGCGGGAAGCCTTGAGGAAAACCGAAGCGGAGATCCCGCGCTCCTTCATGCGCGCCATCAGCTCTTCCTGGAAGGTGTCGTCCCGGTGCGCGCGGATCCACGCGGCAAGCTGTTCCCGGCCCGCCGCCCCGGCTGACGCTGCTTTGCCGCCGCCTTCCGCCGCCAGGCCGCTCCCGTCTCCGTCCGGCAGCGGCACATTCCTCACCGCCGGATCCGGCCGCGCAAGCGCAAGGATCTCCCTCCTCGCGTTCTCGTACCACACGTAGTCCGGTTCAAACGTCTCCTTCTCTTTTCTGAAAAGCGAAAACACGGCGCACCTCCAGTCGGGAAAATGCCAGCACAGTTTCTATTATCATAGCATAATTTTTCGACCATGGGGACTGTCCCCATGGCTCAACACCGCGTTGATTACTACACAGATGCGTAAGAAGGCTGCCGCAGACGCGGCAGCCTTCTTCATTCCTGTTGCATATGTGCGTATTTCGCACGGCAGGTTCCTTACGGTCACTCGCCGAGCAGCTTTCTTACGCAGTCCTTCACCTCTCCGTCCTTCGCGTCACGGAAGAAGTACTCCTTGAAGTGCTCCCCGGCGAACGCGCCAAGGACCAGCTCGCGGTCGATGCTCTCAAGGATGTCCGGCAGCGGACGGTACGCGACCGCCTTTACCTCGTCCAGGATCTTCTTGTTCCGCTTCTCCGGGACCGCGCGCTCCTTCGGATAGCCGCCGCCCGGCTCCTCAACGAAGAGCTTTTCAAAGATGTACTCAAGGTTCAGGTCGCCGCCCCAGCCGAAACCGAGCGCGAACGGCAGCGAGATCGCGTTGCCGTCGTTGATCTGCGCGAAGGTGTAGGCGTCAAGCGGGGTCTCGATATGTCCGCAGAGCACGCCCGGGAACGCGTTCAGCGCAAGCATGGCGCCCTCGCCGGTGCCGCAGCCCGTCACGACGAAATCCGCCGCGCCGGAGTTCAGGAGGGTCGCCGCAAGGATGCCGTTCTGGACGTAGGTGAGCTGCGCCGCGTCATCCGCCGCGTACATACCATAGTTCACGACCTCAAAGCCCTTCTGGTCTGCGATCTTCTTAAGTGCGTTGAAAATGATGCCGTTCTTCGCTGCCTGCGAATTCTCATTGATCAGTGCGATCCTCATATGATCCTCCTTTTTCGTGTACGCGGGCATGCCCGCGCCTTCTGTGCCTTTCCATGCTCCCGGTCAGGGGCCCGCCTTCCGTGCTGTCAGTCAGGGTCCGGTCCCTGCGGTCAGTTCCGTGCCTTCCGGCTCAGATCCCGAAGTAGCGCTTCGCGTTGTAGAAGCAGATGCCCTCAACGATCTTCTTCAGCGCGTCTCTGTCGTCCGGATACTCCCCGTTCTCGACCCACTTGCCGATCTGGTTGCAGACGATCCTGCGGAAATAATCATGCCTCGTGTAGGAGAGGAAGGAGCGGGAGTCGGTCAGCATGCCGATGAAGTTCCCGACAAGGCTCAGGTCCGCGAGGGACTTGAGATGCTCCTCCATGCCGCGCTTCGTGTCGTTGAACCACCACGCCGCGCCGTGCTGGATCTTGCCCGGCAGTTCGTCGGACTGGAAGCAGCCGATCAGCGTGTCGATCTGGGCATTGTCCGCCGGGTTCAGGGAGAAGAGGATGGTCTTCGGAAGCTCGTTCGTCTTGTCAAGATAAGACATGAACGCCGCAAGGTCGCCGCCGCAGGTGGTCTGGCCGATCATATCGAAGCCGGTGTCCGGTCCCTCGATGCGGAACATCCGCTCATTGTTGTTCCTTAAGCAGGAGTAATGGATCTCCATCGCGATGTCGAGGCGGTGATAGTTCTTAGCGAGGCCGATGAGGATCATGGTCTGGTACTTCTCCGCCTCCTCGATGGTCAGCGTCTCGCCTGCCATAGCCTTGCGGAATGCCGCGTTGCACTCCTCCACCGGCGCCGGGCGGAACATGACGTAGTCGATGCCGTGGTCGCTGGCTCTGCAGCCGTGCTTCTTGAAGAATTCGAGGCGCTCGGTCAGGGCGTCCATGACCTCCTCAGCGCTGTCGAGGCTCTGCTTCCCGACGCTTGCCGCGAGCTTCGCGATATACTCCCGGAAGCCCTCCTTCGTGATGTTGATGGCCTTGTCAGGACGGAAGGACGGGCAGACCATGAACTTCACCGTGGGATCCGCAGCGATCTTCTCATGCCACTCGAGGTTATCGACCGGATCGTCCGTCGTGCCGACGTAAGCGACGTTCGACTGCTCGATGAGGCCCCGGACGGTAAGCTTCGGGTCATTCTGGAGCATGTCGTTGCACTTGTCCCAGATCTCCTTCGCGTTCTTCGTGGAAAGCGGCTCGGTCACGCCGAAATACTTGTGAAGCTCCAGGTTGCACCAGTGATACATCGGGTTGCCGATCGCCATCTCAAGCGCCTCAGCGAACTTGTAGAACTTCGTGAATCCGTCCGCGTCCCCGGTGATCTCATTCTCCGGCACACCGTTGCTGCGCATGACGCGCCACTTGTAGTGATCGCCGAAATAGCTTCCGTCCGCGTTCCTTCCGCCAAGCCAAACCTCGGCGATGTTGTTGAACCTGCGGTTCTCGCAGATCTCCTGCGGCGGGATGTGGCAGTGGTAGTCGATGAGCGGGAGATTCTCCGCGTACTCATGATACAGCTGCCGCGCGGTCTCATTTTCAAGTACGAATTCACGATCCATAAACGGTTTCATAATCTCTTCTCCGGCAGGCCGTTCCGGGCCTGTCTTCCTCCTTTCACTAAGGACGATGCTCCTGCAGCCCGGGATGCTCCGGGGCCGCGTTCGCCAAGGACACAGCATTTCTGGAATATATTTTAACATCACCCCGGGACCTGTGGAATCGCCGGAATCAGACAATATAAGGACAATTCCGTCATCGCTGGCTCCCGGCAGCGGATGCGGCGGCGTCCATCCCGGCGTTCTCTTTCCGCCATGACGAAAGGGACGGCTTCCGCCGTCCCTTTGATCCTTTATACATCTTTACATCTGGTCCGTTTCCTGCCCTCCCGCACTGTGGTCCGGGCTGCACTTCAGCGGCGCAAAATCCTTCTTCATGAGGACCTCGTTGATCCCCATGACATCCTGCCCCTCCAGGACGCCCGTGAGGATCACCTTGTCGCGCGGACGGTCGTCGTCAAGCTGGATAAACTCGTTCAGCTTCAGCGCGTACTGCAGCTCTTCAAGATTCATCTCCATGGCAATGCCCAGCGCCAGGATATAATCCCGCTCCGCTGTTTTTTTCACGCCCCTGAGCAGCTTGTAGGTATAATCCTGGTCAATGCCGGCTCTCTGCGCGATATCCTTCCGCTTAAGGTGCTTTTCTGCAATCATCTGATCCGCGAAATGGACAAATGAATTATCCGTTCCGAAACGCCTGCCACGAACACTCCCCATGATCATCCTCCGCTTTCTACGCTCCTGTATCATAATATGGAAATGAACGCCTTTTTGGACCTCGAGGGTCCAATTTGTGGATTTTTACAAATTTTCAACATGGCTATTATATATGGTTTCTAATGAATCACATAAAATACATTTGCGTTCTGAAAATATTTATGTTATTTTCTTAAACCTTCCCTCTTCTTCTGTTCCTATTAAACCACAAATAATGGGCTAAATCCCACTCCGCCGCATCGAACGTTTGATTGAGTTTCTGTGGTCTCTTCTAAAAACCGCTCATCCCGATCCGGATCCGGCCGGTTCGGATCAGGATGACCGCAGGACTTTTCCCAACAAAAAAGAGCCTGTAAAGGCTCTTCTTCGTTTCTTCAGGATCCCTGTTCCCCGGGATCCTTATCTCAGCAGCACATAGTCCATCAGCCGTCTGCCGCTGTCTGTTTTCGCAACCTTGTCCATGAAGCCGGCCACATTTTCCCTGCCGTACCCGTTCTCGGACGCGTTTGCTATATAATCCGCCTCGATCAGGATCTGGTAGTCGATGCCGTCGATCCCGCGGAGGGTATGGTGATGCCCGACAAGGTACGCGACCCGTTCGATCTCGTCCTCACGCATGCCGCTGCCGGAAAGAAATTCCCGGACCAGAGGAATGCCCTCTTCCTCCTGGTATCTGCCCATTGTGCTTCCGTATTTTTCACGGCAGAGCGGACAGGCGATGTCGTGGGTGATAGCCGCCGCCTCAAGAATGAACTGTGTGTCACGGTCAAGCCCTTCCAGCTCCCCGATCGTTTTCGCGTAGGTCCAGACCCGGATCAGGTGGTCGATATCGTGGATATTGCCGTTGGAATACGCGATCATTTTTTCCAGAAGCTCTGATATCGTCATAGGTTTCGTCCTTCCTCTTCAGTATTCCGGATATACCTGTACCGGATGTTTCAGGAGCGTTTACTTCAGTTCTACCCACATCGTGACCGGCGCGCTGTCTGCCTCCTCCATAAACAGCGGGACCGCAGCCGCGGAAACGATCCGGTCTGCCTCCAGCCCCTCAAAGCTGACATCCTCGATGATGGGCACGGCCTGGTTCTGATGAAAAACGCCCAGCATGATCTGATGCGCTTTCCCGCCCTCCTCCGGCATCTGCGGCGACGCAAGGGAAATGAAATCCAGCGCGATGGCCTTGAGATCCTCCCTGAAATGATCCATCAGAAACTCCGCCGCAGAGCAGCTCACATACGGTCCCCTTCTGGAATAGCATTCCGGATCCTCCGCTCTCTTCCTGGCGAATCCCGTGCGCAGCATAAGAAGATCCGCTTTCCGGATCTGATCCGTATATGGTTCCAGATCCTCTTTCGTGATCGCCTCCCCCGCCTCTTTATGCACGTCGATCAGGAGCGGACGCTCGAAGAAAAACCGGTCAAACGGTTCCTCGGTCAGCCTCTTCCCGGAATCATTATAGTGCCTGGCCCCGTCCATATGGGAACCAAAATGATTGAACAGCGTGATCATATACTGGTTGCACCTGTCGCCTTTACTGATCGACGTAAAAGATGAAACGGTTATTTTGGGATTTCCCGGCCAGCCGGCGGCTGATGCAGTCAGTTCGTACGAGATCCTTTTTTTCATGTCTGGCATTCCCTTCTGTCAGAGTAAAAGCGGACATTCGCGTTCCGCTTCGCTCCTTGCGGTTCAAACAATTACTTTTATCACTGTCTGGCGAGAATACCCCCGCTTCTGTTATGAAGTGACCTTTGTCAAGAAATAGATACAGCGTCAAACAAACTTTTTCTTGGCCGCCACAGTTGAGTGACCTGTCAGCATCT
>Ga0129306_1001766_pt1 | contig 22402 bp, 21 predicted proteins | sample P827metagenome_FD_94438 | JGI IMG/M metagenome (GOLD analysis project Ga0129306, IMG submission 94438) | Capybara group fecal microbial communities from Wisconsin, USA - P827 metagenome | ecosystem: Host-associated > Mammals > Digestive system > Large intestine > Fecal | place: USA: Wisconsin... | reverse complement strand
TTGAACAGGTGTTATTCGGGAAAGGGATAGGCAAACAAGCAAAAACTCAGTATTCATGCGGGTTTGCAGCGGGATGGCTCCCGTAAGTGACATTTCTTAAACGTCAGAAAAAGCGCACAGGATCAATAATCGCATATCGTTTTCGAGGGAGAGTGTAGGTTTTCGCCACATTCTCCCTTTTTGCGTCTCCTGACAAAACGAACAGGAGGAAAACGAAATGCAGGAAACCACTACCCCGAAAAAGAGAGGCAGGCCAAGGTCGCGGGCAGACCCCGCAAAGGCCACGCCGGAGGAAATGGTCGTCCGCTTACCCCTCACGGAGCTGCACCCATTTCCCAACCACCCGTTCAAGGTGCGGGACGACGACGCAATGCGGGAGACCGTGGAGAGCGTCAAGGAGTACGGCGTACTCACCCCGGCCATTGTCCGCCCCCACGAGGACGGCGGGTATGAGATCGTTGCGGGCCACCGGCGAAAACACGCCTCTGAGCAGGCCGGTCTGGAGACCCTGCCCTGCATCGTCCGGGCGATGGACAACGACACCGCCACCATCATCATGGTGGACAGCAACCTCCAGCGGGAGGACATCCTGCCATCGGAGCGGGCGCAGGCGTACAAGATGAAGCTGGAGGCCATCAAGCGCCGCGCCGGGAGGCCGCCCAAAGAAGCTGAAAAAGAGGCCGCAGAAAATGGTGCCCAAGTTGGTCACAATTTCGACGGCAGAAAAAGTGTCCAGATTATCGCTGATGAAGTAGGCGAAAGTAAAAGCCAAGTTCAGCGGTACATCCGCCTCACCGAGCTGTCCCCAGAGCTTCAGCAGATGGTGGACGAGAAGAAAATCGGCATCACCCCCGCCGTGGAGCTGTCCTACTTAAAGCCGGAAGAACAGGCGCTTTTGCTCACCACCATCGACAGCGAACAAGCGACCCCCTCGCTCTCCCAGGCCCAGCGCATGAAGAAACTCAGCCAGGGCGGCGGGCTGAACGAGGACACCATGCTGGAGATTATGATGGAGCAGAAAAAGCCGGAAAAGAACGACATCACCCTTTCCGGGGACAAGCTCCGCAAATACTTTCCGCGCTCCTATACCCCCTTGCAGATGGAGAACACCATCTTCAAACTGCTGGAGGCGTGGCAGCGCAAGCGCCAGAGAGATCAGGCGCGTTAAGACGACAACAGAATATGGCCGAATTTAGCCGGACAGGATTTTATCTAAAACTTCCCGTCCGGCTTTTTTGCGCCCAAAAACAGGAGGACGCCATGTATATCAATACGTTCAAATACAGACCCGAAGATGTGGACTGCAAACTCTGCACCGAGTACAGCAAAAAGACCGGCTGCGCCGCGAAAGGATGCCCCTATCTGGCCGAGCGCATGGAGGCCGGTGTGGTGGAATACGGGGAGGCGGTCATGGAGACCTTTGCCCAAAACCGCTCCCTCCATCCCCGGCTTGACCGGCTCATCCGGCAGTTTCCGGGGAGCTTGTGGGAGGACGGGGAACACCGCAGGCGCATGGACTGGCAGCGCACCGTGCTGGGGTTCCGCCCCAAGCGGGACACGCCGCAGTTTTTCGCAGCCATGTACCTCATCACCGCAACGGAGACCTTTTATGCCCATACTGCCAACTGTCTTTGCAAATCCGGCCTGGACTTCCGCTATGCCCGCCTGCCGGGAATCTCCGAACAGGATTTCGCGCTGCTTTCTGCGGCCCGTGCTATCTATGAAAGGTCTGGCGGCATCAGCATGGCGGAGCTGGCAAACCGTGACGTGATCGGGGACGACGCTTTCCGGCTCATCATCAATGCGCTGCTCATCGCCCGGTATGGCACCGACGCCCTGAAACTCTCCGGCGGCGCACAGGATGGGAGGCGGTAAGGCATGGCAGTATTCCGCATTGAAAAGACCAAAGATTACACCGTCATGGCAAACCACCATCTGCGCAACCGGGCGCTGTCCCTAAAGGCAAAGGGGCTTTTGTCCCTCATGCTCTCCCTGCCGGACGATTGGGACTACACCACAAAGGGCCTCTCCCATATCTGCAAGGACGGCGTGGACAGCATCAGCGCCACGGTGCGGGAGCTGGAGCAGGCGGGGTATGTGAAGCGCCGCCGCCTGCGCAACGCCCAGGGGCAGCTCGCCGAGGTGGAGTACACCATCCTCGAACAGCCCCAGCCCCCGGAGGACAGCGATCCACCTAAACGGGAAAATCCAGTCTTGGAAAATCCAGTACAGGTAAACCCAATCCTGGAAGAACCTGAACAGGCTGAACCTGTCTTGGGAAATCCCCCACAATTAAATACTAAGAAATCAAATACACAAAAACAAAATACGCTCTCTATCAATCCCTCATTCATTCCTTCATGGGACGCGCCTGCGGCGGACGGACAGACGGACGGATGGGATAAGAGAACAGAGATCATGGAGCAGATCGAGTACGGGTGCATCTGTGACCGTACCAACCGGGTACAGCTTGACGAGCTGGTAGAGATCATGCTGGAGGTGGCCATGAACCGCAGCCCCACCATGAAGATCGGGCGGGATGCAGAGTATCCCACCGCCTACGTCCAGCAGCGGTTTGAGCAGATCACGTCCTCCCACATCGAGAAGGTGCTGGACGGCATCAGGGAAAACACCACCCGCGTCTGGAACACAAAAGCCTACCTCATGGCGGCGCTGTTCAATTCCGTCTCTACGCTGGACAACCACTACACCATGCTGGTCAACCACGATATGTACGGCGGGTGATCCCGCTTTACCTGCGCCCACAGGGGCAGAAAGGGGGCCATGAAGAAAAGCAGCAAGGTTTTCACATCGGGCGTCCCGCCTTAGAGCGCCGCCCCATCCTCTCAGGAAAGGAGCTGATGATCTATCCAGGAAGAAGTTGAAAGCAGGACGGTTTCCCTCTCCGTCAATACGGCAAAGTTTACCGGGCGGGTGCTAAAGGCGGCCATCGCCAAATACCTCGCCCACCGAAAAGAGGTCAGGCTGGAGAAAAGCCGCAGCGCCCCGGACACCTACGGGCGCGTCTCTATGGAGGAGCTGCAAAAGCAGTACGGCGATCTCCGAAGCATCAATATAGATGACAACAACACGCGGCAGTTTGAGCGCATCGCCCGGAAATACCGGGTCAAGTACAAGGTGTACCGCTTGGAAAAGGGCAAATACCAAATCTTTTTCAAGGCTCCCAACGACGAGGCGATGCAGGCCGCGTTCAAGGCATACGCCGTGCAGAAGCTCAAAAAGGCGCAGCGTCCCTCGGTACTGCAAAAGCTCCAGAAATTCAAAGAGCTGGTCAAGGCCCCGTTTGTGGGCAGGGAAAAGCGAAAGGAGCTGGAGCGATGAAGCAGATCGACATCAAAAAACTGGTGATCCTCAACGCGCCATACCTCGCCTTTGTGTACCTGTTCAATAAAGCGGCTTCGGCCTTTCGGCTGGCCCCCGGCGCAGACTTGTCCGCCAAGCTGCTGGCCATCGGGGAGGGCTTTACGGCGGCATTTTCCTCGGCAGCCCCCAGTTTTGACCCGCTGGATTTACTCATCGGCGTCGCCGGTGCGGTCATTGTCCGGCTGGCCGTCTACATGAAGGGCAAGAACGCCAAGAAGTACCGCAAGGGCATGGAGTACGGCAGCGCCAGGTTCGGCACACAGGAGGACATCAAGCCTTACATCGACCCGGTGTTCGAGAACAACATCATCCTGACACAGACCGAGCGCCTGACCATGAACAACCGGCCCAAAGACCCCAAGACGGCGCGGAACAAGAACGTGCTTATCATCGGGGGCAGCGGATCGGGCAAGACGAGGTTCTGGCTGAAACCGAACCTCATGCAGTGTACCTCCAAAGCCTATCCATGTTCTTTCGTGGTCACTGATCCGAAAGGCGGGCTGGTCTGCGAGACGGGAAACCTCCTGTTGCGCCACAAATACCGCATCAAAATCCTGAACACCATCAACTTTAAGAAGTCCATGCACTACAATCCCTTCGCCTATATCCACAGCGAAAAGGACATCCTGAAGCTGGTGACGACCCTGATCTCCAATACCAAGGGTGAGGGCAAGGCCGGGGACGAGTTCTGGACGAAAGCGGAGACCCTGCTCTACACGGCGCTCATCGGGTATCTCCACTACGAGGCCCCGGCAGAGGAACAGAATTTCGCCACGCTGCTGGAGTTCATCAACGCGATGGAAGTCCGGGAGGACGACGAGGAATTTAAGAACCCCGTTGACCTGATGTTTGACGAGCTGAAGGAGCGTGACCCCAACCACTTCGCCGTGCGCCAATATGCCAAATACCGGTTAGCGGCCGGCAAAACAGCCAAGTCGATTTTGGTGAGCTGCGGCGCAAGGCTGGCACCCTTTGACATCGCGGAGCTTCGGGAGCTGACGGCCTACGACGAGCTGGAGCTGGATACCCTGGGAGACCGCAAGACGGCGCTGTTCCTCATCATGTCCGACACCGACGACACCTTTAATTTCCTTATCAGCATGGCCTACACCCAGCTTTTTAATCTGCTCTGCGAAAAGGCCGATGATGTGTACGGCGGGCGCTTGCCCGTCCATGTGCGCTGCCTCATCGACGAGGCGGCCAATATCGGGCAGATCCCGAAGCTGGAGAAGCTGGTGGCCACCATCCGCTCCCGCGAGGTCTCGGCCTGCCTTGTGTTGCAGGCGCAGTCCCAGCTCAAGGCCATCTACAAGGACAACGCCGACACCATCATCGGCAACATGGATGCCCGTATCTTCCTGGGCGGTTCGGAGCCGACCACCTTAAAGGAGCTGGCCGCCGCGCTGGGCAAGGAGACCATCGACACCTACAACACCGGCGAAAGCAGGGGCCGGGAGACATCCCACAGTCTAAATTATCAGAAGCTGGGCAAGGAGCTGATGAGCGTGGATGAGCTGGCCGTTTTAGACGGCGGCAAGTGCATCCTCCAGCTTCGGGGTGTGCGGCCATTCCTCTCGGCCAAGTACGACATCACCAAACACCCCAACTACAAGTACCTCTCCGATGCCGACCCGAAAAATACCTTCGACATAGAGAAGTACCTGTCCACCAAGTTAAAACCGCGACCCGATGAGGCATACGAGGCCCATGACCTCGGCCCCATCGACCCGGAAACTACCGCCTGATGAGGGCGGTTTTTTCATACCAAAACCAATCAACCAATTTTTTGCAGCCGCAAAAAGCGGCAGAAAGTGAGGAAGTTTATGGCATTTTTCAACTCTGCAATCGGTGTTCTCCAGACCCTCGTGATCGCCCTGGGCGCTGGCCTCGGCATTTGGGGCGTCATCAATCTGCTCGAAGGTTATGGCAATGACAATCCCGGTGCCAAGAGCCAGGGCATGAAGCAGCTCATGGCTGGCGGCGGCGTTGCCCTGATCGGCGCGACCCTCGTTCCGCTGCTCTCCGGCCTGTTCGGTTAATGCCCTGGGGCAGACCGAACACAACGGCCAGTAACAACCTCCAGGCCCTCCCGCCCCGTGCGGGAGGGCTTGGGAAAGGAGGCCCCACTTGATAATCCAATGGATCACCGACTGGATCAAGGAGATTTTGGTCAGCGGTATCATTTCAAACCTTTCGGGGATGTTCGACAACGTGAACCAGAAGGTTGCCGAGATCGCCGGTCAGGTGGGGACTACCCCGCAGGCATGGAACGGTGGCATCTATTCCATGATCCGCAGCCTGTCGGAAACGGTGGTGCTGCCCATCGCGGGCGTGATCCTCGCCTTTGTGATGACGCTGGAGCTGATCCAGCTTATCACCGACAAGAACAACCTCAATGACGTGGATACCTGGATGTTCTTCAAATGGGTATTCAAAACCGCCTGCGCCATCCTCATCGTGACGAATACATGGAACATCGTCATGGGCGTGTTCGATGTGGCGCAGGGCGTGGTAAACAACGCGGCGGGCGTCATCATCGGGGACACCTCCATCGACATCTCCAGCGTGGTGGTGGACTTGGAGACCCGCCTGATGGACATGGACATCGGACCGCTGTTCGGCCTGTGGTTCCAGTCCCTCTTTGTGGGCATTACCATGTGGGCGCTCACCATCTGCATCTTCATCATCGTGTATGGCCGCATGATCGAGATATACCTTGTCACCTCCGTCGCCCCCATACCGATGGCGACCATGCTGGGCAAGGAATGGGGCGGCATGGGGCAGAATTACCTGCGCTCCCTGTTCGCCCTGGGCTTCCAGGCGTTCCTCATCATCGTCTGCGTGGCCATCTATGCGGTGCTGGTGCAGAACATCGCCGTGGACACGGAGATCAGCGCCGCCATCTGGACGTGTATGGGCTATACGGTGCTTCTGTGCTTCACCCTCTTTAAGACCGGCAGCCTCGCAAAAAGCGTGTTCAATGCCCACTGACCCCCGTAAGGCCATGCAGGAGGTGAAAACTTATGGCTTATGTACCCGTACCCAAAGACCTGACACGCATCAAAACCAAGGTCATGTTCAACCTGACGAAACGGCAGCTCGTCTGTTTCGGCGGCGGGGCGCTGGTCGGCGTTCCGCTTTTCTTTCTGCTCAAAGGGCCGGTAGGCGTGAGCGCGGCGGCGCTCATCATGGTGCTTGCCATGCTCCCGGCCTTTCTGCTGGCCATGTATGAGCGCAACGGGCAGCCGCTGGAGGTGGTGCTGGGCAATATGGCCCGCGTCCTGTTCCTCCGGCCCAAGGAGCGCCCGTACCAGACCAATAATTTCTACGCCGCCCTGGAGCGGCAGGCACAGTTAGACAAGGAGGTATACCGTATTGTCAACAGCAAGAAAGCTGTCCTGCGACGAAAAGAGGCGGATCAAGGCCGCCATCGCAAAGGCGAACAGGACGGATAAGAAACAGAAATCGGCGCAGGACAGCATCCCCTATCAGCGGATGTGGCCGGACGGCATCTGCCGGGTGACGGATACCCGTTACACCAAGACCGTCCAGTTCCAGGACATCAACTACCAGCTCAACCAGAATGAGGACAAGACGGCCATCTTTGACGCATGGTGCGACTTCCTCAACTACTTCGACAGCTCCGTGACGGTGCAGCTCTCGTTCTTAAACCTCTCGGCCACAAAGGACAGCTTCGCCCGGAGCATCACCATCCCGCCGCAGAACGATGAATTTGACAGCATCCGGCAGGAGTACACCGATATGCTCCAGAACCAGCTTGCCAAGGGCAATAATGGGCTTATCAAGACCAAGTACCTGACCTTCGGCGTGGAGGCGGACAGTTTCCGCGCCGCCAAGCACCGGCTGGAGCGCATTGAGACCGACATCCTCAACAATTTCAAGCGCCTCGGCGTCCAGGCGCAGCCCATGAACGGCATGGATCGCCTGAAGCTGCTGCACGACATTTTCCGTATGGACGAGCCGGAGCCTTTCGCCTTTTCGTGGGACTGGCTGGCCCCCACCGGCCTCTCCACCAAGGACTTCATCGCCCCCAGTTCCTTTGCGTTCCCCAACGGCAGGCTGTGCCGGATGGGGAAAAAGCTCTGTTCGGCCAGCTTCGTCCAGATACTGGCCCCGGAGCTGAACGACAGGATGCTGGCCGACTTCCTCGACATGGAGAGCAGTCTCGTCATCAACCTGCACATCCAGTCCGTGGATCAGGTCAAGGCCATCAAGACCATCAAGCGCAAGATCACCGACCTGGACAAGTCCAAGATCGAGGAACAAAAGAAAGCGGTGCGCAGCGGATACGATATGGACATCATCCCCTCCGACCTTGCCACCTACGGCGCGGAGGCCAAGAAGCTGCTGCAAGACCTCCAATCCCGCAACGAGAGGATGTTCCTGCTGACGTTCCTTATTTTGAACACAGCAGACACACCCCGGCAGCTCGACAATAACACCTTCCAGGCCAGCTCCATCGCGCAGAAATACAACTGCGCCCTGACCCGTCTGGACTTCCAGCAGGAGGAAGGGCTGATGTCGAGCCTCCCGCTGGGCCTCAACCAGATCAATATCCAGCGCAGCCTCACCACCACCAGCACCGCCATCTTCATCCCCTTCACCACGCAGGAGCTGTTCCAGCGGGGCCGCGAGGCACTGTACTGCGGCCTCAACGCCCTCAGTAACAACCTCATCATGGTGGACAGGAAACACCTGAAAAACCCCAACGGCCTCATCCTCGGCACCCCTGGCAGCGGCAAGAGCTTTTCCGCGAAGCGTGAGATTTTCAACGTGTTCCTCGTCACTGACGACGACATCATCATCTGCGACCCGGAGGCGGAGTATTTCCCCCTCGTCCAGCGCCTCGGCGGGCAGGTCATCAAAATTTCGCCCACCTCCACCGACTACATCAACCCGATGGATTTGAACCTCAATTACAGCGATGATGAAAGTCCGCTGTCTTTGAAATCTGACTTCATCCTCTCCCTGTGCGAGCTGATCGTGGGCGGCAAGGACGGCTTAAAGCCGGTGGAAAAGACCATCATCGACCGCTGTGTGCGCCTGATCTACAACGACTACCTAAACGACCCCAGGCCGGAGAATATGCCCATCCTGGGGGATTTGTACGACACCCTGCGGTCACAGGAGGAAAAGGAGGCGCAGTACATCGCCACCGCCCTGGAAATCTATGTTTCCGGCTCCCTCAACGTGTTCAACCACCGCACCAACGTCAACATCAACAACCGCATCGTGGCCTATGACATCAAGGAGCTGGGCAAGCAGCTCAAGAAGATCGGGATGCTGATTGTCCAGGATCAGGTGTGGAACCGCGTCACCGTCAACCGGGAGGCCCATAAATCCACCCGTTATTACATCGACGAGATGCACCTGCTCTTGAAAGAGGAACAGACGGCGGCCTACACGGTGGAGATTTGGAAGCGTTTCCGAAAATGGGGCGGCATCCCCACCGGCATCACGCAGAACATCAAAGACCTGCTGGCCAGCCGGGAGATCGAGAACATCTTTGAGAACTCGGACTATGTGTATATGCTCAACCAGGCCAGCGGCGACAGGGGCATTTTGGCACAGAAGCTCAACATTTCCCCGCACCAGCTCTCCTATGTGACCCACTCCGGCGAGGGCGAGGGCCTGCTGTTCTATGGCAGCGTGATCCTGCCCTTCATTGACCGTTTCCCCAGGGACACCGAGCTGTACCGGGTGATGACCACCAAGCCTATGGAAGTGGCGAAAGAATAAAACAACATCTGAGAAAGGACACGATTATGAACAAGATGGAGATTTTCAAAAACAGCGAATTTGGCAGCATCCGCATCATCCAGGAGGGAGAAAAGCTGCTGTTCTGCGGAAAGGATGTAGCCGAAGCACTCGGTTATTCTTTGGCGCGTAAGGCGATTTCTGACCATTGCAGGTGCGTTCTAAAACGGAACGTACCCCACCCTCAGTCAGAGGCCAAGATGATGCAGATGACCTTCATCCCGGAGGGGGACGTGTACCGGCTCATCGTCCACAGCAAGCTCCCCTCTGCGGAGCGGTTTGAGAAATGGGTGTTTGAGGAAGTGCTGCCCGCCATCCGAAAGCACGGGGCGTACATGACCGGGGCCGTGCTGGAACAGGCGGTTGCAGACCCCGCCGTATTGGACGCCATTGTGGGCAACCTGCTTGCGGAGCGCCGGAAGAATACCCATTTGGCCGCCCAAAACGCCGCCCTTACCGAAAAGGCGGCGTTTTTTGACGCCTTTGTTGCCCTGGATGGCTGCACCAACCTGCGCACCACCGCCAAGGAGTTGGGCATCCCGGAGCGGCGCTTCTGCCGGTTTCTAAGGGAGGCCGGTTTCCTCTACCGCAGCCCTGCCGGGAACCTGATGCCCTATGCCATCAAGAAGAATAAGGGGCTGTTCCGCGTCCGGGACTACTGCCGCAACGGGCATACCGGTGCGTACACCCTCGTCACCCCGCAGGGGAAGCAGCTTTTCCGCTCCCTGCTCACCGACTGCAACCATGAAATGTAAAGGAGATTTGTGTAGATGGATTCTGAACTGTACCTCATTCATGGAGATGATTATATCTCCCATATCGACGACAAGGTGGAAATGTTTGATTTCCTGCTGTCTATGGCGCGGGAAGCCCGCGAACAGCTTGCCATTGGCCGCTCCCCGGCTGCCCTGCGCGTACTGGCAAAGTACGAAAAGGAGGCAATCGAGGCGTTTGAGACCTGGGGCATCCCGGAGAGCTACATTGAAAGCGGCGACGAGGGGGAGCTGTCCGAGCTGATCGAAAACGACCTGCTCCCCGCCACGGATGGATGCTGCGACAGCCTGCCCTGCTGCCTTGTGGCGGAGGGGTGCGACGGCCCGGATAGCTGCCCGGACAGCGGGGCCGATGGCGAGGGCAGCGTTTCCTCCGGGCTTCTGGAGATCGCCGCCTCCCTTACCAATACCGCAAACCAGGCGCTGCATCTCTGCTCCCGCGTCATGGAGGATGAATTTGCGGAGTAATGGCAGCCCTCCCATTTTATCAGAACGGAGGTGAGACCCATGCAGAAAACACCGCGCCTGCAATTTACCGACGCCGAGTTGGAAACCCCGGCGCTCCAAAAGCCGATCCGCAAGGTGCAGAAAATGGCCGCAAAAGCGGACAAGGCGCAGGAAAAGATACCAAAAAAGACGATCCGGCGCAGGCAGTATGCCCTTGACCCGGAAACCGGCCAGCTTAAAAAGTCCCTGCATTTTGAGGAAGTGGACAAGGCGAGGCCGTCCTCCAAGCTGAACCACGCTGTACGGTCTGCCCCCGGCGACACCATCCTTGCCGGGGTGCATAAGGAGATACAAAAATCCGAGGAGGACAACGTGGGTGTGGAGAGCGCCCATAAGCTGGAGGAAACCGCCGAGGCCGGGGGGCGCATCGTCCAGTCCGCGCACCGCTCCCGCCAGCAGAGGCCCTACCGCAAAGCGGAGGCCGCCGAGGGCAGGCTGGAAAAGGCTAATGCCAGCTACCAGCAGAAACGGGCGGCCTATGACGCCTCCCAAAAGCCACAGACCTTTTCCGATGATGCTGCCGGGGCCGCCAGGGACGGCGGCCAGACAGCCCATTCCTCCCGGCAGCTCCAGTTCCGCCATCCGGGGGAGGCTGCCGAACGCGGAACAGGGGCAGACGCTTCCGGCCTTGCCCATAAGCGTGTGAGCGCCGATGCCCCGCAGCTTTCCAGCAACCCCATCTCCCGCTGGCAGCAGAAGCAGGCCATCAAGAAGGAGTATGCGGCGGCCAAACGCACAGGGAAAAGCGTGTCCAGCGGCACATCCCATGCCAAACATACCGCGCAGCATACCGCAACGGCGGCGAAAAAGGCGGCTGAAAAGACCAAACAGGCGGGACGGTTCGTGTGGCGGCATAAAAAGGGCTTCGCCATCGCGCTTGCCCTTGTCCTGATCCTCGCGTTCTTCTTGAACGGCCTTTCCTCCTGCTCGGTGCTGGTGGAGGGCGGCGTCAGCGCCATCGGCCTGTCCACCTACCAGAGCGAGGACGCCGACCTGCTGGGTGCGGAGGCCGCCTACTGTGCCTTGGAGGACGAGCTGCAACACTACCTTGACACCTATGAAAGCACCCACGATTACGACGAGTACCACTTCGACCTAGACGAGATCGAGCATGACCCCTATGTGCTGCTCTCCATCCTCTCCGCGCTCCATGAGGGGCCGTGGACGGTGGACGAGGTGCAGGGGACGCTCCAGATGCTCTTTGACAAGCAGTACATTCTCACCGAGGACGTGGTGGTGGAGACCCGCTACCGCACCGAGACCGACACATGGACGGACGAGGACGGCAACACCCACACCGACACCTATCAGGTGCCGTATGACTACTACATCTGCACCGTGACGCTGGAAAACTTCAACCTCTCCCATGTCCCCGTCTACATCATGGGCGAGGATCAGCTCTCCATGTATGCGGTGTATATGTCCACCCTGGGCAACCGCCCGGAGCTGTTCCCCGGCTCGGAGTATGTGGGCAAGTACATCACCGATCCACCGGAGGAATATGAGATACCCCCGGCGCTCATGGCGGACGAGACCTTCGCCGCCATCATTACGGAGGCGGAGAAATATGTGGGCTACCCTTATGTGTGGGGCGGCAGCTCACCCTCCACCTCCTTTGACTGCTCCGGCTTCGTCTCCTACGTCTACAACCAATGCGGCTGGGACTTTGGCCGCCTGGGGGCGCAGGGACTGTGCAACATCTCCACCCGTGTCTCAAGTCCCCAGCCGGGAGACCTTGTTTTCTTTACCGGCACCTACGACACCCCCGGCGTTTCCCATGTGGGCATCTACGTTGGCAACGATGTGATGCTCCACTGCGGCGACCCCATCTCTTATGCAAACCTCAATTCAAGCTACTGGCAGGCCCATTTCTACTGCTATGGCCGCCTCTAAGAATAAGGAGAGTGGATATGAACCCTAAGATCACAAAGCTCCGCATGGAGCTGTCCAAAAACAAAGACAAGATCACCGAGCTTCAGGAACGCAACAAAGGTATTGAGCGCCAGATCAGGGAGCTGGAGGATTTCTCCATCGTCGGCCTTGTGCGTGAAAGCGGCATGACGCTGGAACAGTTCGCCGCCCTGTTTGCCGCCATGAAGGACGCGCCCATGCCCGTCATCCAAAACGAGAATACGGAGGAACCTGCCCATGAGGAAAACTAAAATCCTGACCTGCCTTCTGGCCGCCGTGCTGTGCATGACGGCCTTTTCCACCACCGCTTTTGCGGGCGGCGGCGACTACTATGAGGATGAACCCCTCCCTACGGCGGAGCCGGAGGAACCGGCCACCCTGGAAGGCGAACCGCTTTCTGATGAAACGGAGTTTTTCACCCGTGACCTGCTCTATGACAAGCACACCAACAAGCAGTTCATTACCGTGCAGGACAGGGACGGCAACCTCTTTTACATCGTCATCGACTACGACGCCCCGGTGAACGAGGAGGAGGAACAGTACCAGACCTACTTCCTCAATGCCGTGGATGTGGCCGACCTGGAGGCGCTGACCGAGGACGGCAATGAGGAACCGCCCGCCTGTTCCTGTGCGGACAAGTGCGTGGTGGGCGACATTTACACCTCCTGCGAGGTATGCGCCGCCAACATGAGCGAATGCGCCGGGAAGGAACCGGAGCCGGAGCCGGAACCCATCCAGCCGGAGGAACCCGCCGAGGAACCCGATGAGGGAGGCGGCATGGGCGCTGTCCTTGTTATCCTCCTGCTGCTGGCCGCTGGCGGCGGTGCTGCCTTCTACTTCCTGAAGGTGAAGAAGAACAAACCAAAGACCCAGGGTAGCGACGACCTGGACGATTACGATTATGGCGAGGACGAGGACGGCGAGGACTATGGGGACGGGGATGACCCGGAGTACGATCTGGAGGATGAGGACGCATGAGGTACTTCACCCGAAATCCGCTGGAACGGATGATGATGCAGGTGCCAAAACCCCAGCGGGAGCAGGACGCTCCCGCTGCCCCCAGGGATCACCGCTGCTATGGCTGCGGGCGCTATGGGGAGCCTTGCGTCCTCCCTTGCTACCGCGACAGGATGCCGGAGAAAAAACAAACGGAAAATCTGGACTTCTGATTTTTCAAATTTTTCAGCGGTGCATAAACCTCTTGAAAGCGTGACACAATTATGGTACAATAAAAACACGAAAGGAGGTATGCAGTTATGCCGCGGATTATCCCTATCAGGGACTTGAAAGACACTGCCGCCATCTCTCAGATGTGCAGCGCGTCAAAAGAGCCGGTATTCATCACAAAAAACGGTTATGGCGATATGGTCATTATGAGCATGAAAGCCTATGAGGAACGGATGCTCATGCAGGATGTATATGCAAAGCTGGCTGAAGCGGAGGATGAAATCCGTGAGGGTAAAACGGTAGACGCCCGTACAGCCTTGAAAGAATTGAGGGCAAAGCATGGGCTATAGGATCGAAGTGACGCCCCTGGCTTCCGAGGACTTGGACGAGATCGTGACTTATATCGCCCAGGAGCTTGAAAACCCCACCGCCGCCGCAGCGTTTCTTGACGAAGTGGATGCGTGTTATGAGGGATTGGAAACTATGCCGTTCATGTATGAGGAATGCCGCGACCCCCAGCTCAAAGCGTTAAAATACCGCCGTGCCGTCATCAAACACTATGTCATGGTCTACCGGGTGGATGAGGCCGGAAAAACTGTCCATGTCCTGCGGTTCTTTTATGGGGCGCGGGATTATGAGAAGCTGATCTAACTGACAACAGAATACAACCACACGGAAAGCAGTCTGTTCAAAAAGCAGGCTGCTTTTCCATTTTCAAAGGAGAAAAACAAAATGTATCGACTGATTATCGCTGAAAAACCTTCCGTCGCACAGAGCATCGCCACCGCCCTGGGCATCCGGCAGCGCCGGGAGGGATATTTGGAGGGCAAGGACACCCTCGTTTCCTGGTGCATCGGCCACCTTGCGGGGCTGGCCGACGCCGAGACCTACAACGCCGCCTACGCCAAGTGGCGCATCTGCGACCTGCCCATCCTGCCGGAGAGCTGGCGCTTCACCATCGACAAGGAAAAGAGCGGCCAGTTTGACACCCTCCGCACTTTGCTGCGCCGGGAGGACGTGGCCGAAGTGGTCAACGCCTGCGACGCCGGGCGGGAGGGCGAGCTGATCTTCCGCACCGCCTATCATCTGGCGGGCTGCGGTAAACCCATCAAGCGTCTTTGGATTTCCTCAATGGAGGACGAGGCCATCCGTCAGGGCTTTAGAGAACTGCGGGACGGACGGGAATACGATGGCCTCTATCAGTCCGCCCTCTGCCGCGCAAAGGCCGACTGGCTGGTGGGCATCAACGCCACCCGCCTGTTCTCCGTCCTCTACCACCGCACCCTGAACATCGGGCGCGTGGTATCGCCTACACTGGCCCTGCTGGTACAGCGGGACGCGGAGATCGGCGCGTTCAGGCCGGAGCCGTTCTATCTCCCCCAGCTCGACTGTGACAGCTTCACCGCTGCCGGGGACAGAAAGAAGGACAGAAAAGAGGCCGAGGACATCACCGCCGCCTGCAAGGGCAAAACGGCCACGGTCAGGACGGTGGAGCGCAGGGAAAAAAGCGAAAAAGCCCCGGCGCTTTTCGACCTCACTACCCTCCAGCGGGAGGCCAACCGCGCCCTCGGCTACACCGCCCAGCAGACCCTCGACTATCTCCAGTCCCTCTATGAAAAGAAGCTCTGCACCTACCCCCGCACCGACAGCAGGTATCTCACCGACGACATGGCTGCCAGCGTCCCGGCGCTGGTGGATGTCGCCGCCGCCCTCTGCGGCATGAGTGCCCCGGCGACGGTGAACGCTGGTCAGGTGACGGACGGCAAAAAGATCACAGACCACCACGCCATCGTTCCCACCAGGAGCGCCGCCGACGCAGACCTCGCCGCCCTGCCTGCCGGGGAGCGTGAAATCCTGCGCCTGATCGCCATGAGCCTGCTCCGTTCCGTCAGCGAGGCCCACCGCTATGCTGAGACCACCGTGACGGTGGAGTGCGGCGGCCACCTGTTCACCGTCAAGGGCAAGACCGTCCTCGTCCCCGGCTGGAAGTCCTACGGCGGGGAGCCTCAAAAGGATACCACCCTGCCAGAGCTGGCCGAGGGGCAGACGGTCACGGTCAAGGCCGCTGCCGTCAAGGAGGGCAAGACCTCGCCGCCCAAGCCCTACACCGAGGACACGCTGCTCTGTGCGATGGAGACGGCGGGCAAGGAGGATATGCCGGAGGACGCGGAACGCAAAGGCATCGGCACCCCGGCCACCCGCGCCGCCATCCTCGAAAAGCTGGTATCCTCCGGCTTTATCCAGCGCAAAAAGGGCAAAAAGACGGTGCAGCTCATCCCCACCCATGCGGGCGTCTCCCTTATCACGGTGCTGCCCGAACAGCTCCAGTCACCCCAGCTCACCGCCGAATGGGAGCATAACTTGAAGCAGATCGAGCGCGGGGAGCTGGCCCCTGAGACCTTCATGGATGGGATCGCCGCCATGCTCCGGGAGCTGACCGAGCATTATGAGACGGTGAAGGACGCGGAGGTGCTGTTCCCCTCCGGCCGGGAGGTCGTCGGCAAATGCCCCTACTGCGGCGGGGATGTGACCGAGAGCAAAAAGGGCTTTTTCTGTGAGCGCCATGAGTGCCGGTTCGCCATGTGGAAGGACAACAAGTTTTTCACCTACAAGCGGGCGACGCTGACCAAGGCGCTGGCAAAGGCGCTTTTGAAGGACGGGCAGGCAAAGATGACCGGCCTCTACTCGGAAAAGACCGGCAAGACCTATGACGCCCTTGTGGTGATGGATACCAGCGGCGGGGCCATGCGCTACAAGCTGGTATTCGGCAATGACTGAGATCCGCCGCATGGATGAGGCGCACCAGAGGAAGGCAAAAAAGCTCATCCGTGCGCTGTGCTGCAACTATGACGGTGGCAACTGCATTTTGCTGGACGACGGCGACCCCTGCGTATGCGTCCAAAGCATCTCCTATTCGCTTCTCTGCCGATGGTTCCGGGATGCTGTCCTGCCAGCAGACAGGAAACTGCATACAGAGGTCATGGAGGGCGCTAACGGCCTCCGGCGCTGCCGGGAGTGCGGCCAGCCTTTCGCTTCGGAAAGCAAGAACGCCCTTTACTGTAAACCCTGCGCTGCCAGACGGACGAAACGGAAAAAACGGGAGTGGGCGCAGAAAAACAGGGGCAGGATGTAGAAAAAGTACGCTGAAAAAAGCCTGATTCCATGCGCCTTTTCCGGCACGGTTTTCAGGCGGCAGGGGGATTTATCCCTAAGTGATAAAAACGACGCTGCTTTTTCTATCCGCGCCCCTGCGCAGCGTGTGTTCCACCTGTGCGGGGGCGCTCTTTTTTTTATCATTTTTCGGAAAGGAGCAGATTATGGCGGAAACGAAATCCACCAACAAGGAACGGCTGCGGGAAATAACAGCCGGGATCGAGGAAGGCATCAAGGAGCTGTTTGAGAGCGACAAGTATATGCAATACCTGCGCACCATGAGCCGCTTCCACCGCTATTCGGTCAACAACCAGATGCTTATCCATATGCAGCGCCCTGACGCCACCCATGTCGCCGGATTCAACAAGTGGCGCGACCAGTTCGGGCGCAGCGTGAAACGGGGCGAAAAGGGCATCAAGATCATCGCGCCCACCCCCTTCAAAAAGAAGGTCGAGGAAATGAAGCTCGACCCGGACACCAAAGCGCCGCTTCTGGACAAGGACGGCAACGCCATCATGGAGGAAAAAGAGATACAGATACCCATGTTCAAGGTGGTGACGGTGTTCGACGTATCGCAGACGGCGGGCAAGCCCCTGCCGCAGCTTGCCTCCGACCTAACCGGCGATGTGAAGCAGTATGAGGTGTTCATGGAGGCGCTGCGCCGTTCCTCCCCGGTGCCAATGGAACTGCGGCCCATAGAACGGGACACGGACGGGTATTTCAGCCGCACGGATCAGAACATCGTCATCCGGGAGGGCATGAGCGAGGTGCAGACGGTGAGCGCCGCCGTCCATGAGATCGCCCACGCCAAGCTCCACAACTACGAGAAGGAGCGCGAGGCCGCCGCTGCCGGGGATGGGAACGCCCAGCCGGTCAAGCCAAAAGACCGGCACACCGAGGAAGTGGAGGCCGAGAGCATTTCCTATGCCGTCTGCCAGTATTACGGCATCCAGACCGGCGAAAACAGCTTCGGGTATATCGCCGGATGGAGCAAGGGCAAGGAACTGTCCGAGCTGCGGGCTTCGCTGGAGATCATCAACAAGACGGCCAGCGGCCTTATCTCTGACATTGACCGGCATTTCGCCGCCATCTGCAAGGAGCGCGGCATCGACCTGTCGCCCCGGCAGGAGGTGGAACAGGCCACGCCGGAGCCGGTGACGGAACAGGAAACTGCGGCACCGGAACCTGCGCAGACGGCCACGGAGCCAGTGCAGACTGCGGATCGAGCGGATGAAGCACTTTTCCTTGTCGATGACGATGTATATGTCCATATCGCCCCGGATATGGATGGACACCAATACACCGCTTATCTGAAAGAGGGGATGCAGTTTTTCACGGAGGGAGTAATCGACCTGCCAGGGCAAACCCCCGGCGATGCGGTGATGGAGGCGATTGCGATGATTGGCTTGCCCGCCCGGAGCATCCAAAAGGCTTCGCTTGACCTTCTGGAAAAAGCGCAAGAGCGGCAGGAACAGCCCATCTCGGAGGTATCCGGGCCAGGGCCTGAAACGGCATCAAGACCTGAAAAGACATACTCTGCATACGCCAATCCCCGCACCACCGGCATCCATGACCGTTATTTCATCCAGGCGTATGACCGCACACCGGGCGGCCTGATCCCTGCCGAAATCATCGGCATCAACACACCTGAGAAGTGCATTGAGATCACCAACCAGCTCAACAGCGGCGCAATCACCGAGGCCGAGGCGAGAAAACTGCTTGATACGGAGCCGGAATACCACCGTTATTACATCACCCCGGAGGCGCTGGGATATGGCGCATATCCCCTGATGGACGGATACCAGCTCCATGAAACAGTGGGGCTTAACAGCTACGAGGATGGCCGGGTGCAGGCGTATGGCTACATCGACTACCCGCAGCCGCTCCCCCCGGAGCAGGCGGCGGAATATGGCCTGCATCCTGCGGGGCAGGACGTACCCACACAGGAGGCCGGATTGGTGCAGGATGCACAGGAGCGCCTTCTGGTGGTGGATGAGGACAAATACCTCCACATCCAGCGCAGCGACGAGGGATACGACTACACCATATACAATAAGGAAACCCTGCGGGAGATTGACGGCGGCAGGCTGGATATGCCGGACATCCCCATCTCCGCTGCCTGCCTGCAAGTCTGCGACCTGCACGACATGGGCAACAACAGTATCAAATATGCCTCGCTGGATATTCTGGAGCAGATACAGGAGGCGGAGGATCGCCAGCAGGCCATTGACGTGGCCGAATGGGAGCGCCAGAACCCGCCGCATCCCTATCCCACCGAACCACCCCACAAACCGCAGGTCGAGGAACTGTTTGAACATCTCGGCATCGAGGAACCGCAGGAGGAAGCCCCGCTGGGCGGTGGGAGGATCGTTGGCGCTGTTGTAAGGCCCTATGACCCCCAGCCGGGGCAGGAGGAATGGAGCGAACCGGCCAGCCCGGAGAACGCCCCGGAACATCCCGGCATCCCCTCCGATGATGTTTCTGCTTACCTGCCGGAGCATACGCTGGACGAGTACCCCATGCCAGACCCCCAGCTCACCACGGAGGAAATGCAGTCCTTTGGGTATCTGGACGAGAATATGCTGCCCCTGTCCAGAGACCGGGCGCTGGAGCTACTGGAGGTTGACATGACGGTATATATGCTCCATAGCGACAACACCGAGGCGATGGCCTTTGACGCGGAGGACATCCTGGCGCATGACGGCTATTTCGGCGTCGAGCGCACGGAATGGGAGCAAAGCACCCGTTTTTCCGAGCGGATCAGGGACAGGTTTGACCGGCAGGAGGAACGGGAGGCCGCTTTCCTTGCCCATGAGGGGGATTGCTTCGCCCTCTACCAGCTCCGGCACGATGAGGAGCAGCGGTATCTGCGCTATGAGCCGCTGGAGCGTCTGCGGGCGCAGGGCGAAAACCCCATGAAGGGCAACTACGACCTTGTTTACACCGCGCCGCTTACCCAGCCCGGTGACACCAACCAGCAGTTAAACCTGCTTTGGGAGCAGTTTAATGAGCATCATCCGGCAGACTACCAATCCCCAAGTATGTCCATCAGCGACATCGTTGCCGTCAAGCAGGACGGCGTTGTATCCTGCCATTACGTTGACCGTTTCGGTTTTGCCGAGCTGCCCGGATTTTTTGAAAAGGAAAATCCCCTGAAAAATGCCGAGATGCAGGTAGAGGACGATTACGGCATGATCGATGGCATCATCAACAACGGCAGAAAAGCCCCCACCGTTGCCGAGCTGGAGGCGCAGGTCAAGGCAGGCCAGCAGATTTCCCTCCTTGACCTCGCAAACGCCGTCAAACAGGAGCGCGGCCAGCGGCAGGAGAAAAAGCCCTCCGTCCTCGACCAGCTCAGAAGCCAGCCGAAGCAGGGACACAAAAAGTCAGCGCCCAAAAAGAGCGCGGAAAGGGAGTTATGATTATGAACATCACCTACGAAGAACGCCAGCTTATGAGCCTTTACAACACCGGCACCCGCACCGGCCTGATGGATGCGCTCAAAGAAATGCGCGGGTATCTGGAGGCCGACGAGACCGAGCTTCTGGAGCTGACCGACAGCGCACTTTTGAAGCTCTCCCGCATGGACGACAACGAATACGAAACCCTTGACCTGTTCCCCGATTTTGATATGGAGGATGAAAATGCCGAGTAAACTGGAGTTTTACGCACAGATGGCCGACGAGACGGCGGGGCGATTGACCGGCAGTTTCCAAAACTGGACGGCCTTTTTAACCACCGCCTCCCGGCTTTACAAGTACCCATTCAACGAACAGCTTATGATCTATGCCCAGCGCCCGGAGGCCACCGCCTGCGCGGAATACGACCTCTGGAACAAACAGATGCGCCGGTATGTGCGGCGCGGCAGCCGGGGCATTGCACTCATCGACGCAAGCGGCGACAGGCCAAAGCTCAAATATGTCTTTGACGTGTCCGATACGGGCGGCAGGGAAAATTCCCGCCGCCTTTTCCTGTGGGAGCTGCGCCCGGAGCATACCGGGCCGGTATCGGAGGCGCTGGAGCGCCGTTATGGTATTCCCGGTGAACATGGCCTTGCCAACCAGCTTGAACGGGTGGCCACCCAGCTTGCCGGGGAGTATTGGGACGAGCATCGGCGGGACATCCTCGACATCGTTGACGGCAGCTTTCTGGAGGAATATGATGAGTTTAACATCGGCGCGGCATTCCGTAACGCCGCCGCCGTGAGCATCACATACGCCCTGCTGTCCCGCTGCGGGATGGCCCCGGAGGAATACTTCCAGCATGAGGATTTTCTGAGCATATTCGACTGGAACACCCCGGATACCGTCTATGCCCTCGGCACCGCCATAAGCCAGGCAAACCAGGAGGTGCTGCGGCAGATCGGCGTTACCATCATCAATTATGAGCGCGAAAAGTACGCGGAAAGGAGCAACGACAATGAACGAGCTGACCTATATCCAGAACGGGGACTATCTGATCCCCGACCTGAAACTGTCCGAGACGGAGGACAAACCCCTGGGCAAGTATGGGAGGATGCGCAAGAAATACCTTCAGGAGCATCGCCCGGTGCTGTGGAACCGCCTGCTGCTGACCGAGAAGCTGTATCCCCACCTGCGGGAGATCGACGAGACAGCGAACAGCCGTCTGGAGCAGATGATGCCCGAATTGATGAAATCGGCGGGCGCGACGGAGGCGCTGAAAGAGGCCGACCCGATGCGGTGGACGGGCCTGATGAACAACTGCAAGGCGCAGGCGGAGGAAACGATCCTGAACGAGCTGGTATTCAGCTAACCATCCGGGAAGCCCCGGACGGCGGCCAGCTATCCTTCTTCCCCACGGAGGCGGAGCAGATCGCCCTCATAGATGAAGCGGAGAGTGTTACCCATACACCCTTCGCTTTTTCTTTTGCCCAGGACGAGATCGACCACTTCCTGCGCCTTGGCAGCAACGCCGACCACCACCGCCTGCGGATCGTGGCTGAGTTCTCCAAAGGCAAATCCGTGGAGGAAAATGCGCAGTACCTCCAGACCCTCTTTTACGGCGGCAACGGCATCAAAATCGGGGATAAGAGCGTCAGCGCATGGTATGGGGAGGACGGAATCCGTCTGGCAAAAGGCAATACAGCCCGGTATTCTCCCACCGCTCAGGTCATTTCCTGGCAGGAGGCCGCCGAGCGCATCGGCCAGCTTTTGGAATCCGGCCAGTACGCCACCAACGTGGAGCTTACGGAGGCCCCCGGCCATGAGCGCAGGAGTCTGGCGCTGTCCCTGCTGTATTTTCACCATGACCTCAGCGACAAGGCGAAAGAACAGCGGTATCTGCCCTCTATGGATCAGGTGCGGGGCGGCGGGTATCCCGACGAGGTGGAGCGGCTGGCCGAAAGGCTGCAAGACCCCACGTTCCGGCAGACCCTCATGGAAGAATACGCCGCGTTCTGGACGGCCTACCGGGAGGATCGGGAGCTTTTACGTTTCCACTACCACAAGCCGCAGCAGATGTGGGACGCCCTGAAAGACCTGTCCCTGCCTCGGAACGGGTTTTCCACCACTATGACAGAGGTTCCCGAAACGGCGCAGTTTATCACCGAGGATGAGATCAACGCAGACCTTGCCGGTGGGGGAAGCTACGAGGGTTCCCGTGGCCGTATCTTTGACTATTTCCAGGAAAACCACACGGCAAAGGAAAAGGCCGACTTCCTGAAAAACCAGTATGGCACAGGCGGGCGTTCCCATGCCCTCTCCCGCGCC
>Ga0129306_1001764_pt1 | contig 22414 bp, 27 predicted proteins | sample P827metagenome_FD_94438 | JGI IMG/M metagenome (GOLD analysis project Ga0129306, IMG submission 94438) | Capybara group fecal microbial communities from Wisconsin, USA - P827 metagenome | ecosystem: Host-associated > Mammals > Digestive system > Large intestine > Fecal | place: USA: Wisconsin... | reverse complement strand
CCCTCTGTAGAAGTTGTGTGGTAACTTCATTCTACCACGGGGAGAAAAATCACTATGGATTTTTTACTCAAGTGTCCAACTTGATTTTACAATCAACCCTTTTTCTTGAAATGCTTATAGCCAAGTATTGAGGCAATCAAAACGACCGTAATAACAATGGCTCTGATATTGAGTGTCACAGCAGAAATCGTGCCAAAGCAATTTTTGAGAACCATGTATACACCAGTTGCCAGCACGATGCCGATCACACAGGGCTTGAGACCGCGAAGCACCGCCTGAACATACTTGTTCTTCATCGCTGTTTTCAGCAAGGCTGTTACCAGGAGGATAACGAGGAAAGAAGGCAATACGACCGCCAGCGTTGCAACAACCGCACCCGGAAATCCCGCCTGGCTACTGCCAATGTAGGTCGCCAGATTGACCATGATAGGGCCGGGCGTACTTTCGCTGACGGCAATCATGTAGGTCAGCATTTCATCACTCAGCCAACCGTAGGACATGACCACGTCACGAATCAGCGGGATAGCACCATAGGCTCCGCCGAAAGCAAAACATCCGACTTTCAGAAAACCGAGAAACAAATCCAGATAGATCATTTCTTTGCACCGCCTTTCTGTTCAGGTGCACCATTCAGAATAAAGACCGTCAGACTCACAGCTGCGGCAATTAGCATCAGACTGATAGAGGAGAAGTTCCATGCGAAGATGTTGATACAAAGCATCACGATACAGGAGCATATCATGATCGTTCTCGGCAGCTTCTTCTTGTGCATTTTCTTGATCATAGTGATTGCCGCATCCAGAATCAGAATGCCAACAGCGATTTTGATACCCTTAAACGCATTGGCAATGATCGTCAGTTCCAGGAAATTGTCCAGGAACATGGAAATCAGATAGATAACCGCAAAGGACGGAACGATCATACCCAGTGTTGCGACCAAAGCGCCAACAAAACCGACTTTCTTGTATCCGGTAAAAGTGGCGCAGTTGATGGCAATGGGGCCGGGAGTAGATTCTGCAATAACGGTGATATTCATCATTTCATCGTGGGTGATCCACTGCTTGCGCTCGACGCAATCGTGTTCGATCATGGAAATCATGGCATATCCGCCGCCAAAGGTGAACAGACCGATTTTTGCAAAAGTCAGGAATAAATCAAGTAAGATATTCATTCTTGTTCGCCCTCTTTCCGATACTCACACTGGCAAACCGTCATATCACGGTCCACGGTCAGCGAAGCTGTTCGCATCTGTTCAAATTGTTCTGTGAGAAAATCAACGGCATCCTGCAACGGAAGATAATGTGTATGATAGCCATATTTCTCGCCATAGACCAATCCGGCGTCTTTCATCACTTTCATGTGCTGAGAGATGGCAGATTCAGAGATCCCAAACTTTTTGGAAAGCGAACGGACGCAATGCTTCCGTTCCAAAAGTGCTTGGTATATTTTCAAACGCATGGGTTCTCCCAATGCTTTTAACATACGAGCCAATTCCACGGTATCGCCTCCATGATTTAGTAGTTGCTTAATTATACCAAGGAAATTTGTTTAAGTAAATACTAATTCAAAAAGAGGCGATATGCAGCGGACACCTCAAATGCGGAATCCGCTGCATTATTTTGTTTCGTTATGATTCTGTCTTATTGCATGCCAGAGCCGCCAGTTCTGCCCTGACCTCATCGTAGTATCTTCGCACCGTGCTGACATCCATCCCCAACTGCCGGGCGATGTAGCTCTTGTTACTCACACCGGGGTTCTCGATCAGGTATGCGGCAAGCTGCTTTTTCTTGGGGCTGACACCGTCTGGATACTCCGTGTCCTTGCCGGAGCGCAGGGCGGCGATCTCCGCTTTCATTTGCAGGATGAGGTCTGCCAGCTTTGCTTCGGTCTCCTCACGGGTTCGTCCATATACATTTCGGGAGTGCTTTTTGCCATCCGGCCACACTGGGGAGTATCTACCCTCCCAAAGATTGTCCTTGAGCTGCTTGATGTACCCCGTGCCGGGTCTGCGCCGTGGCCCCGTGTGTGGCACGAACTCCTGTGGCTCGGCTGGCTTATGTGCCTCCATTTCCCCCGCCTCCGCTTTCGCAATGCCCCGGTCGATACTGACCGCGGCGTTTTCCTCCATCTCACTGGTGATGTGGGTGTAGATATTCAGCGTGGTTTTGGCGGATACGTGACCGATGATAGCGGAGAGGGTCTTCACATCCATGCCATGCTCCAGTGACATGGTGGCGAAGGTGTGCCGGAGATCGTGAAATCTCACCCTTTTGCAGTCGGCCCGCCCCAGGATCTGCTGGAGCCGCTTTCGGACATAGCCGGGGTCGATGGGCTGCTCTGGTTTGATGCGGGACGGGAACATCAGAGGGGAGAAGATTCCCTTTTTGTATTCCCGCAGGAGTTCCACCATGATTGATGGCAGGATGATGGTGCGGAAAGCTGCTTTTGTTTTAGGTTCGCATAGAATAATCTTCCCGCCCACGGGTGTGAACTGTTTGTTGATGCGCAGTTCGCCGGTCTCGAAGTTCAGGTCATCCCATGTGAGAGCCAGGATCTCACCCCGCCGCATTCCGGTGGTCAGTTCCAGCAGGAAGAGTTCATACAGTCCTTCCTCTTTGGCCTGTATCAGAAACCTCTGGATCTCTTCCTTAGACAGCACCTTCATCTCCTTCGGCTCCGGCGGAGGGAGTCTGACGCCGAGGATGGGATTCTTTTTGATGAGACCGTCCTTGATGGCCCGCTCCAGAGCCATCCGTATTACATGGTAGCAGCTTCGCACCGAGCGCTCGGCCATCTCCGGTCCTTTGGTGTCCCGATGGATCTTCCGGCCATTGGCTTTCATCTCATTCAGGAACTTCTGGCAGTCGGCCTGTGTCAGCTTGTTCAGCGGGATGTGCCCCAGGCCGGGGATGGCGTGGACATAGATCCATTCCTCGTAGCCCTTCTGCGTGGTGGGGCGGATGGTCAGCTTGGCGTGGTTCTCGTACCAGTAATCGATCCAGTCGCCAAAGCGCATATCCGGTTTGATCTTGAAGGGTGTGACCTGCCCGTATTCTGCTTGGAGCTTCTTCAGCTTTTCCTCGCACTCCGCTCTGGTCTTGGCCAGCACATTTTTTGTCTTGGGTTTACCGTTTTCATCGTAGCCCACGATGTGTCGGCCTTCCCACCGTCCGTCTATTCGGCGGCGGACGGTGCCCTGACCGTTCTTCCGTTTCCTCGCCATCAGCTCACCTCGCTACCATGAGTTCTTCCATGAACCCGCCCACGATCTCCGATGCCCGCCGGTGCATATCGCCCGTGACGTGCGTATAGGTATCGAGGGTGAACGAAGTTTTCGTATGCCCCAGGATTCCCGAGAGCGTTTTGGCATCCACGCCGCTGGTAAGCGCGTGGGTGGCAAAGGTGTGCCGGAGATCATGAAAGCGCATATTGGGCAGTCCCGCTTTGGCCAGTATCTTTTTCATCCGTGCGTAACCACTGTTGGGCATGACCGGATCTTCCGGGCGAATGGGGTTCGGGAATATCCATTGAGAGATGGACTTCTTTTTCCGTTCTGTGAGAAGCTGCACCGTGCTGGGCGGCAGTTTGATGGTCCTGCGGCCAGCACCGGTTTTGGTGTCGCCCACATAGTACCCGCCGCCCTCTTTGTTGTGCAGTGTTCTGCGGATGGTGAGCGTTCCTTTCTTCCCATCAAAGTCCGTCCACATGAGCCCGCACAGTTCTCCCCGACGCAGGCCGGTGGTGATCTCCAGATAGAAGAAGTCGTGCCAGTGTACATCTTCTTTGATGGCCTCCATGAACCGCTCCAGTTGTTCATCGTTGAGGATGGTTTTTGCGGTGGTCACTTTTTTCGGCAGGGTCACATCGTTGGAGGGATTCTTTACGATGAGGTGTCGGTTGACCGCTACGTCCAATGCCTGATGCAGCACATTGTGTATTCTGCGAACCGTAGTCCCAGACAACGGACCACCCTCGACACTGCCCTCCCGCTTGAGTTTGCGGTACAGGCTCTGGACATCGGCAGTGGTGACTTTGCAAATCTGTTTGTCACCGAGATAGGGATTTATATTGTTTGCCACATAGCGGCGGTAGCCTGTCAGAGTCTTGGGGCGCACCGCCGGAGCAGCGCATTCCTCCAGCCAGATCTCCAGCCACTCGCCCAGGGTCATGCGGCTCTGCTCCGTCAGTTCTGCACCGTCATATTCGTCAATGCTCCGGTGCAGCTTTTCCATCAGAGCCTTTTGGGTCTTTGCGGACATGTAGTGGAAGATGGGATCGCTGTTGTCTTTGTGGCCGACTACGATGCGCGCTTCCCAGCGGCCATCGTCGCGGCGGCGCACCATGCCGTCACCGGATGGTCTGCGCTTTGCCATTTGGCTTCACCTCCTACAAGGGTTTTATCATTGATTAGGCGTAGCATCGGGTGCGTTGTTTTCCTCCCGTGCTTTGCGGCAGGCCCGTTCTTCTTCCTCTTTGGCGAATGAGTACATCGGCTCCTCTGACAGTTCCCTGTGGATGCCGCAGGCAAGACGGTATCCACAGGTGAAGCTGTGCAGTGTAGCATGACCGCGCAGGTTGTCCTCCATATCCACCAGCCGCAGCAGGAGTTTCCGGTCCTCCTTCGCCAACCGGGAAGAGAGTTCTTTGTGGGTGCGGTCAACTTCATCAGCGAGTTCCTGTATCGACCGGGGATTGCTTTCGAATTGCCTTTGCAGTGCTTTCATGTAGTCGTACATACTGGTTACCTCGCCTTTGGGAAGCGGTGCGGCTCCGCCACGCACTGGTACAGGATCGTTCCGCAGTTTCCGCAGATCAGGAACTTGATGCGGTTGCCCAGCAGACCGTTCCTCTTGAAGGTCACCAGTGCGTCGCTCTGCCAGCCGACGCGGATATCTCTGCCGCCGCAGAACCGGCACTGATTTACCGGAAGTTGATTCATCATAGTCGCTTCCTCCGTTTCTTGTATTTTTGCAAACACACAATACCGGAAGAGCGGACGAATATCCAACACATAATTTGGTGTCAGCAGATTTTCTACCAAAGCAACAATTCCGTTTCAATCACACTGTTGGAAGAGAACTTTATTGCTCAGCCGCCTCGCTGATACTTCACTGCCGCATCGAATGTGACCGCGCCGCCAGTCTTTTTTACATTTTCGATGCAGGTCGCCCGGAGCTGCTTCACCGTATCTTCATCGACTCTCATCGCTCCGGCAACCACATTCATCACCATGTCCAACTCCACCGCCTGCTTGAACAGCAGTCGTGCGATGCGATTCTCACTGTCCTGGACTGCACCGCGTATTGCCGACATCAGCACAGGCGGAAGATAGGTCAGTGCATTATTGGCGGAGATGTAACCTGCGTACATCCTTGCGGCATTCTCTAAAAACTCGCTGCGGCTTTTGCAGTTGGCCTGCTCCATGGCGTTGTCGATAGCCCGCAGCGTATCTGGATAAAGCCAAACCGGGATGCGCTGCTTCTTCCCACGCACAGACTTTTGTAAATTTTCATTTCGTTTCATAATAACCTCCATATTTTCTCATAGACACCTTTGACAGCCACCTTCAGAAACGGCTGTACAGCGGGGTTTTACGGGTAATTTTCGCCATTCCGACCACCTAACATGGCACACGGGAGAAAAAACCGACCACCTGGCAAAATGGACAAACGACCCGCACTGCGGGGCGATGTGAGCCGCAGGAGGGCGCAAGCGACCACCTGCTTTATCCTGCACCATTTTCGACCGCCCATTTGGAGGGCGAAAATGACTGTGATCGTGCAAATTGCCGATAGATAAAAGTGGGGTGTACAGCGGCCCAAAATCGCCCTTGATCCCCCTATGGGGGCTGGGACTCCGCCCAGCCCCGCAGGGGCGCACACAGCGGCCCACAGAGGCCGACACGGGGCAGTCATGCGCTCTGCCCATCGTCCGCCGGGATAAACCCGATGCCCAGCTTTTCAGCTTTCGCCTTCGCTTTCTGCCGCGCGGTGGTGAGCTCCAGTTCCGCCAGCCGACGTTCGTTGTGACGGTCGAGAGCCAACCGGAGCGGCAGGATGTGATACCGCAGACAGCCGTTGCGCTTGACTCCGTCCTTGGTCACGAACTCTGTGCGCTCTGTACGGATAAGACCGCGCTCCTCCAGCGTGCGCACATACTTTGCCACCGTGTTGACCGCGAAGCCAACTGCTTTCGCAATGGTGGAGTAGCTGACGATGCACTGGTAGGTGCGTCGATCCTCGATGCGGATGAGGTATGCGTAGATGTAGAACTCATACTTGTTCAGCTTCAGATCGAAGACCGCATTGGGGAGCAGGAAGAAATTCTTTTCTTTCATCTTCTGTTCATACTGAGAGAGCAGCATCACTGCACCTCCTTGGTACGAGTGGTGATCCACTCCCGCAGTTCCTCTTTTGGAATGACGATCCGCTTACCGATGCGCGGGGAGGGAAAGTCATCCTCCTGGATGAGTTCGTACACGCTGGAGTCGGAGACACCCAGCAGGTCGGCCAGTTGCTTCACATTCAGAAGCAGCGGCAGTTCGTCGTAGCTTGTATAGATCGACTTTTTCAAAACAGTTACCTCCATGAATTTAGATTCAGAGAAAAAATTGTTTGCGTTTCGGAGGCCTCTCTGTTAGACTGGTTGCAGATGGAGTCTGCGTTTTCCGAAACGCGCCGCGCCGCCGGACTGTTGCAGCAGTTTGGCGGCTTTCCTTTTTCAGCGGCCCATGTTCATCACCTTCTTTTCTTCTGAATTGATTTTTGGTTTCCTAAGATTGCACCGGATTGACTTCTGCTTATCCGTCAGGTACAATCAGAGCATAGCATACTGAAAATACCGAGCGCAATAGCTCTGGCGGTTGTTGGGTACACAACTTAAAGTCCATCGGAAACAGAGTGAGGGAAACTATGATCTACTATAACGACCACTTCTTTGAACGGTTCGATGTGCTGTTCGGAAAGAAGAGCAGCATCGTTGCAGGTGAGGAGTATCCGCTGGGGTACTTTGCAGCAGAGGCCATGGAATTGGACGCTGGGGTTTTCGAGGAAATAAAAAAGCTGACCCAACAGGCCAGCCAGGAGTTTGATATGTTTCTGACCGCTCGGACAGCGTCCGGAGCAGGGATGGCGATCCAGACATTGGACCGAGCCTGGGAACTTGTCAGGCAGCTTCCCCTGTACAACAAGATCCCGTACCGGGAGGGACGTGGGAGTTCGGTCAGCGGTATTGTCCGTGAGCTGCGCAGTGACGAGCAGAAACTCGACCGTATGCTCACGGTCGGGACGGCAGAGAACGAGACGCTGCGGCGCTGGCATGGAATGTATGACCGCTTGGCAGATGACCTCCAGCGGTTCCGGTATGACACGGACGATATGCTGACCGACTATTTTGAGGAGCTGCCCTCCCGCAGACCGGAGGCGTATGCGGCGGCGTTTGAATCGTGCATGGAATCCTTCCGGGAGATCTATATGCAGACGGAGGACGATGAGGATCTTGCGTACATGAACGGGCGCAGGCTCAACTTCCCGGTGAGCATCTCCTTTGTGGTAGAGCGGGACAAGAAGACGGGGCAGCCGTTCATGGCAGAGCGGATGACCTTTGAGGATTTGATCAGCTTTTTGTATATGGATCTGTACCGGGGCATGGCGGTGGGCAATGTCCCTCGGCTCTGCCACAACTGCGGCAAGTGGTTTTTGGCAATTGGCGCATACGACACGGTGTACTGTCAGCGTGTGGCGCCGGGAGAGACCACTCGCACCTGCCGTCAGGTCGGCGCCCACAGGAAAGAGAAACAGAAGAACGGCAAGGACTTTGCCCACCGTGAATACACAAGAGCGTATGGCCGACTGAAGAGCAGAAAGCTGAGGGCGACGATCAGCGAGGAGAAGTGGAACCGTCAGGTGGCGTATATTCAGGAACTGAAAGCGGAGTATTTAGCAGGCAACATGAGTGATGTTGAGTATGTGACGAAACTGGATCAGGTGTAATCAGCAATTCATAAAAGCCGCTGGGCAAGTTGTGATGACTTGCCCAGCGGCTTTATCATTGATTAGGTATAGCATCCCATGCATTTTTTGAAATCAAGCAACAGTTATGATTGCGTTATCTTTAACTTTGTTGATAGCAACCATAATTGCCGCTTGGGTCTTTCTGTCAAACAGCTTTGTGAAACTCAGCGGCTTATCAAACGGAGGCTTGGTGAGGATGGTGACGCTTTCCATATAACCATACTTTGTTATACTTCCAAGGTTGAATGCATAGGTGTACACTGCAATCGGAGACATACCTTGCCATCCCTCTTTGGTCACATAGTATCTTGCATCCATAAAATCTCGTGAATGATTTTCTAAAAAACTTGTGAAAATGATTTCGGCACAATCTTCTTTATTTACACAAAATTGATATAAGTGATTTTGAATCGGCTCCGACAACATATCATATAATTTTTTCAAATTGTGACCATCTCTATTGGTCGGATAATTTTTCCCGCTTTTAAGAATCAAAGCTTTCAAATACATTTCACAAGCAAATGCTGCATTAACAACCGCAGGAGCCGACAATGTTATAAATACGCCATCTTTCACAATTTCAATCGCGCCATCCTCATTCACCCCAAGGCAACGGGCGGCAGCCTTTTGAAATTCTTCTCCGTTATTGAAAAGTGCTTCTGCGTTTGGAGTGACTTTGAAGTTAAACTCCATCATAGCATCCCTCTCAAATCCTTCAGTCCTTCCGTAATCTGCCGCTCCAGCTCGTCCAGCTCGTCCAAAATTTCACCGGTGGGCGGGTACTCCACGGCCACGTACTCGGTCTGCTTGTACTTGTTGATGGACAGGTCATAGCCGTTGTCCACGATTTCCTGCTTGTGGACGAAGAAGCTCTGTTCGGCGCGTTCCCGCGTTGCTTCCTGCTCCAGATGGTGGAAGCGCTGAATGATGTCGGGAATGTCGTTATCAGAAATCTCTGAGCGCTTATCATCGAGGCTGAAACCATCAGCCTTCATATCGTAGAACCACACATTGTCGGTACCGCCTGCGCCGGTCTTGGTGAACACCAGCACAGCGGTAGACACACCTGCGTAGGGCTTGAACACGCCGGAGGGCATGGAAATCACGGCACGCAACTGATGATTTTCTACCAATTCCTTGCGAATAGACTTGTGCGCAGAAGAAGATCCGAACAGGACACCGTCAGGTACAATGCAGGCACACTGACCACCCTTTTTCAGCATACGGAGGAACAATGCAAGGAACAGCAGTTCTGTCTTTTTGGTATTGGTAACAGCTTTCAGATTATCGTGGATGCTTTCTCCGTCAATAGTTCCCTTGAAGGGAGGATTGGCCAGGCACATGGTAAACTGCTCGGTGATCTGATTCTGCTTGGAAACGCTGTCCTTGTAGTCAATCTCCGGGTTGCTGATTGAATGGAGCATGAGGTTCATGGCAGAGATACGGAGCATTGTAAAGTCTGTATCAAAGCCGGTAAATGCGGGACCTGCAAAATGCTCCCATTGTTCGGAGGTCATTTCATCCTCGTAATTACGCCGAATGTATTCCGATGCCGAAACCAGGAAACCAGCGGTACCACAGGCAGGATCACAGATGGTGTCATCAGGGGTCGGCTGCAACAATTCAACCATCATTTCTCGGATATGCTTTGGAGTACGGAACTGGCCGTTCTGTCCTGCGCTTGCCAGCTTGCCCAGCATATACTCATACAGGTCACCCTGCATATCCAGCTCCGCGATGTCATGTTCGTAAAGGTCATCCAGACCGGTGATGATTTTCTGGAGAAGCTGCGGCGTGGGAATGAGGAACATCGCATTGCTCATGTACCGCGCAAATGCAGTGGTGTTTTCATCAGCTTTGCCGGGTTCGTCCTCAATCTCAACCAGCTCACCCTTTTCATTAAAATCGGGCAAACGACCGTATTTCATGCTCTTAATGGCCGGGAATACGCGCTGGGACATTACATCAAAGATTCGACGGGGATCATCATCCTTAAATTTGCTCCACCGCATAGACTGGCCTGCTTCAGACTGAGGGAAAATCTTAGGCATCTGCTCACCGGTCATATTTTCAAATTCTTCGTTTTCCAGTTCCTTCTCATCAAGGGAACGGATAAACATGAGATAGGTGAGCTGCTCGATGACGGTCAGAGGGTTGGCGATTCCGCCCGCCCAAATATCCGTCCATATCTTATCAACCTTGTTTTTAATTGCACCTGTTATCATGGTGGTTGCCTCCGTTATTTAAGCATTGCTGAATCTTTTGCAGGTTCCTGCAAATATTTTACAGAGATTATTGTCCGTTTTTCTGGACAGTTACGATTTCAACTTGTATGTTCTATTGCGGTTGCCGCCTTCGGTAACAACGATTTCTTCTTTTGCCATTTTTGTCAGCACCGCTCTGGCACGGGGGCTACTGATGTCAAGCAGTTCTGCAATCGTCTTGCAATCTGTCTGGATCTCACGGGTCAAATATTCGATGACAGATTGTTTTTGCCTACTGTAAATTGTGGTATCGCTCGCTTTTATCGCTTGTTTTTTATCGCTCGCTTTTTCAAAAATGAGCGATAAAGTGGTTCTCTCCGGCTCAAGTTGCTCCGTGATCGCAGGCATTACCCAGCCCTGTTCACGCCAGACACGGAAGATGTTGGGGATGCCGCTTCCGGCACGCTCGCCGATATCGATCAGGTTGAACATCTTCAGCATCGCACCGTTGCGAGGGTCGGACACGCCGCCGCTCTTTGCCGCATCGATCTCAATGCGGAAGCCGCCGGGATTGGCCATGGTGATGGTATCCCGCTTTTTGATGATGACCAGACCCTGTCTGCCGTAATACTCGGCGTTGACCAGACAGTTCGCCAAAGCCTCGCGTAGAGCCTGATGGACGGAAGTATCATCCACTCTGGCGCCGCCCTCCATCTTGAAAGGCACCTTGATATCCTGGATCAGCTTGTTATAGACGCGGAAGTAGAAGTCGTACACATTGCCGCTCCAGTCTCCGGAGGAAGAGATGATTCGGTCGGTCCAACGGGTGTCGGCATCGTACTGCTCCTGATAGTCCAGGAAGTAGGTGTTGAATTCCCGCACGATGTCGTATTCGTTACCGAACATGAGAAGACCGGCAGAGGTGGGGTGCTTCTTTCCATCGGAGCCGATACCCACTGCACCCAGCTTCAGAAGGAAATCCTCGTCCTCCAGTGCCTCCCACACGTGGCCGGGGCGGGAAAGGCGCATCCTCTGGCGGTAGCTGCGAACGCTCTCCTTGTTGAACACTTCCATGTCCATTTCGTCAAGGACAAGCATGTCCTGTGTCTTCACGGAGGCATCCCGCACCATGGCCTGATATTCTTCCTTGGTGCAGCGGTAGTCGCCCTCACCGTTGCGGCGGTAGGTGCAGAGCGGGTTGCCGTCTACATAGACCGGCTTGTAGGAACGCTCCGCACGGGGAACATTGATGACCACGATGTGGTCGCCGTCCACCTCCTGAACGAACACATCCTTTGAGGACAGCACATTCACACTGGTCTTGTTAGGGTTGTTGACGATGTCCCAAAACTCCTTGATGAGTTTCTCCGGGTCGGGCAGATCCACCGTGCGGAAGGACTTGTCTGCCAGTTCCTCCACGCCCAGCAGGATGATGCCGCCGTAGGTATTGGCAAAGGCGGAGTAGGTCTCCCAGATACTCTTGGGCAGGCCGCCGAGGGCCTTCTTGGCCTCGATTCGGTTATTCTCCCGGTACTGCTCTATCTTGGAAAAGTCAATCATGCTGCTCCTCCTTCACCAACTCGATGATATCGCAGAAGTCGCAGTCCAGCGCCGCGCAGATCTTGGTGAGGATCTCCGTGTTGATATGCTCGTTCCGGCCCAGCTTGGCGAGGGCGGTGGTGGACATACCGGTGGCCAGACGCAGGTCCTTCTTTTTCATATTCTTATCGATCAGCAGCTTCCACAGTTTATTGTAGCAAACAGTCATAATCAAACACCTCATGCACGGAGTTTACACGGATACAGGATATATTTTAACGCAGAGAAGCCAATTTGTCTATTTGAAATCTATTTTTCAGATTTCAAGTGCTGTTTTAAGAGCTGCTTTTGCCTCGTGGCATCCTCCAGTTTGCTCTTGCCTTATTTATTGATCAGGCATGGCCCTTCCTGCGACGCCACGATAAAGAACCGCTTGATGTATTTCATCATTAAGGCTATTGGGCACAAAAACACTTGAACCCCGTCGGAATACTCCAACGGGGTTCGTTTCGCACTATCTGGCAGAATTTTCAGTCATTACAGAATCAATTGAAGAATCTGCTCCATATTCTTTTTCCCGAATGAAATTTTATCGTCATTTATCACCAGACAAGGGACACTCATAACATTATAGCGCTCTTTCAAGTTTTCAAAATGACGAATGTCGTATACATGAGCGGTGATATGCGGATTTTCCGCGGCAATGTGCTGAGCTGCCACCACCAGATCCGGACACATGGTACACGACAGTGTAACAAGGAGCTTCATGTTCACGGTGCTTGTGATCGAAGCGATTTGGCGCTTTGTATCGCTGTCGATTGCCTGCCCGGGACCTGCGGCATTATACAGGCCAAGCACAAAAGAAGTAAACTCGTGCCCACTTGGGACCCCGTGGAAGGCCAGACCCATTTCTGTTCCATCGGCTCTGCACACGGTAACACATGGAGCATTGTCGCTGGATGCGCTGCGTTCCGCAACAGAAGCCGTAAGTTTGTCGGACAACTCTGCCAAGGCAGTGATGAACTGTTCCAGTTCTTGCGACACCGTGCGGTCATCCAGATACAGCTTCAGCAGCAGAGGGCTTTCCATCCGGGCAAAAACCGTATCCAGCTGCTGACGCATCTCAGCGGTGAAAAGCTCCCCGGATCCATCTGCTTCCTGTGTGTCAACTGTGACAGCTGTTTCGCTTTGCTTTGACGCAGGTACGTTGGCGCGTAGGCCGGTCTTGCGCTGCATGGCTGCCACATATTTTTCCAGCTCCGTTGCGGCCAAAGCGCCGTCACTGGTAGCCGTGACCACCTGCCGCAGTGGCTTAATGCACACGTCCCCGGCTGCGTATACGCCGTCCACACTGGTTTTCTGGGCGGCATCGGTCACGATATAGCTCTGTTCGTTCAGTTCCACCGTACCTTTCAGCATTTCGGTGTCAGGCGCATATCCGGCCAAGACGAAAACGCCAAAGGTCTCGCCGGCGGGGCTTTTCACTTCCGTCACTTCTCCGGTGGCGGTATTTTTATACCGGGCATAGTGAAGCCCGTTTTTACCGGCCACTTCCTCCAGAACCGTGTTGGTCAGAACGGTGATTTTTTCGTGATTTTTTGCCTGATCCGCAACAGACGCGGCGCAAGAAAAGTCATTTTTGCGGATGAGTATCGTTACATGACGTGCAAATTTGGTCAGAAAAACACTTTCTTCTGCTGCGGCATAGCCGCCGCCCACCACATAGATGTCCTTTCCGGTAAAGAACTCGCCGTCACAGGTGGCACAGTAGGCAACGCCCCGGCCTTTGAGTTCCTCTTCCCCCTTGAACCCAACCGTTCTGGGATGGGCACCGGTGGCCAGCAGTACCCCGAAACAGCGGTAGTCGCCCCGGTTGGTGTGCACCGTCTTGATGTCCCCGGAAAGGTCAAAGGCGGTCGCTTCCGCCAGCATAAACTCTGCGCCAAATGCTGCTGCCTGCTTCTGCATCGTATCCGTAAGTGCCTGGCCGCTGGTCCGCTCAATGCCGGGATAATTGACTACCTCGTTGGTAATGGAGATCTGGCCGCCAAACTGCAGCTTTTCCAAAACAAGCACCCGGTATTTCGCCCGGGCAAGGTAAAGGGCGGCAGTTAAACCCGCAGGGCCGCCGCCGACCACGATCACATCATATAAGTTTTCCATCAAAGCTGACCGACCAGATCGAGACTGGGCTTCAGGGTTTCCGCGCCGGGCGTCCAGTTGGCAGGACAGACCTGATCGCCATGGGCGTGGACGAACTGACAGGCCTGAACCTTTCGCAGCAGTTCTTCGGCGTTTCTGCCCACGTTACCGGCCATTACCTCGTAGCCCACGATTTTGCCCTCGGGGTTGATGATAAAGGTGCCCCGCTCGGCCAGACCATCGGACTCAATCAGCACCTCGAAGTCTCTGGAGATACTGTGGGTGGGGTCAGCCAGCATGGGGTAATTGATCTTCTTGATCCGATCGGACGCATCGTGCCATGCTTTGTGGACAAAATGGGTGTCTGTGGACACGGAGTAAACCTCACAGCCGATGGCCCGGAACTGCTCGTACTTGTCCGCCAGGTCCTCCAGCTCTGTAGGGCAGACGAAGGTGAAGTCAGCGGGATAGAAGAAAAATACGCTCCACTTGCCGAGAATATCTTCCTTAGATACAAATTTAAAATCGTTCTCGTGGAACGCGTAGGTGCGAAAATCGGATATCTCCTTGTTGATCATAGACATAGCTTAATTCCTCCAAAGATCGTGTTGGTTGCAGAATGCGTAGACCGCCCGGACTTCATCGCCCTCACAGAGGGCAAACTTTGCTTTGGGCTTGTCATCCGGATCCAGATGGGCATACTGAATACCATGTTCGGATTCCAGACAGATCCACTCGATATAGTGTTCCCGGATCATGGGATGCTCCACCGCCCCCACTGTGACATGAACGGTATTACCGTCCATCTCGTAAACAGGGATATGCTTCTCACCGGAAGCTTCCGTTGTGCCGGGTATCATTTCGTGCATTTTTTCACCACAACACATAATTGGAACGCCGACATCCCGTATCATGGCAACGATATTGCCGCAATGCTTGCAGATATAAAATGTTTGCTTCATGTCATTTCCTCCTTCTAAAGAAAGTATGTCCGGAAAAACGCAAATAATGTACTCACATCAGGGCATACTACCGTAAAAGGAGTGAAAAAATGGAGCAAAGCAACGCATACAAAAAGGGGTTCATTCCATACGCATTGGCTGCTTTCTTGATTGGTATCGTGGGCGGTTTTTCTACGGTACTTGGTCCGTCCTTTGTGCAGGATATTGGAATTTCCTACAATAACACCACATGGACAGCACTGGCTCAGGCCATGTCCACCGCCGCCTGCGCTCCTATTTTGGGAAAGGTGGGAGATGTTATCGGGCGCAAGACCACACTTCTTGCTGGGATCGCTGTGTTTACATTGGGAAATGTTCTGTCGGCACTGTCAAACTCCCTTGTATTTATGATGGTGGCCCGGTTCGTGGTTGGCATCGGCACTGCCGCCATGACGCCCGTGATCATGGCTTATATTGTCACAGAGTTTCCGCAAAATCAGGCAGCGAAGGGGTTTTCCTTGTATATGCTGATCTCCAGCGCGTCCGTTATTCTTGGGCCGACACTGGGCGGTCTTATTATCGCTGCCTATGGCTGGCGTGCTATGCTGTGGGTATGTGTGGCCATCTGCACCATCACTTTTATCGCCTGTGCATTGACGATCGGGAAGCAGGACTCCCAGAGACGGCCATTGCAAAACTTTGATGGGGGCGGTGCAGTGCTGGTACTGATTTTCTTTAGTCTGGTACTGTGCATTCCGTCCTTCGGACAGAACTTTGGCTGGATATCAAAAGCATTCTTGGGTGTGCTGATTGCTGCCATCATCAGCTTGGCGGGTTTGATCACAGCCGAAAGAAAAGCAAAGAATCCCATCCTGCCCGGCAGATTTATGTTACGAAGCGCTTTTGTGCTCAGCGTCCTTGCGCTGTTTCTGACACAGGGACTGATGCAGGCAAACATGACCAACACCATCGTTTTCGTAAATTATACGCAGCCGGACAACACCGCGGTCTCCGGCTATGCCATCTCTGTGATGTATGTGGGAATGTCGCTGGGTGCCGTGCTTTTGGGGCCGCTGGCAGACCGGTTTGAACCAAAGCGCGTACTGATCGGCTCACTGCTACTGACAGGCATCGGCTGCGGGATCTTATTTTTCTTCTCGGAAGCAACCTCCATCCTGCTGCTGATGGCATCTTTGGGTATTCTCGGTTTTGGCCTGGGTGGAAACGGAACGATATTCATGAAAGTAGCACTGTCCGGGCTGTCCCCACAGGAAGCCGGTGCAAGCACCGGAACCTACGGGCTGTTCCGGGATCTGGCTGCGCCCTTTGGCGTGGCGGTATTCGTCCCGTTGTTTACCAATCAGATCACCGGTCTGATCGCAGGCGGGGCAACCGGGGCGGATGCCGCCGTCCGATCCATTCACTCCTTGGCAATTGCGGAGCTGATATGCATCGCTTCCGGCATCGCTGCCGTATTCTTTTTGCCTAAGATTCGTAGCAGAGGAGAAACGATATGAGATTAAAAAACAAGATCGTATTAGTCACCGCATCCACCCGGGGTATCGGCCTTGCCTGTGCGAAGGCCTGCGCAAAGGAAGGTGCCATTGTTTATATGGCGGCCAGAAATCTGGAACGGGCACAAAAAATCGCAGATAATCTGAACGCGCAAGGCTGCAATGTGAAATGCGTATTCAACAATGCGATGCAACCGGAAACCTTTCTTTCTATGGTGGAAGATGTGGTGAACGATGCGGGCGGTATCGACGTGCTGGTCAACAATTTCGGCACCTCCAACCCCGGTAAGGATCTGGATTTTTCAAATACCGAACCTTCTGCATTTTTGGATACCATCAACCTGAACCTGCGAAGCGTCTTTATGGCCAGTCAGGCTGCGGCAAAGCATATGGCAGCAAAGCAAGGCGGCAGCATTATCAACATTTCCTCAGTAGGCGGCATCGTCCCGGACATTTCTCAGGTGGCTTACGGAACCAGCAAGGCGGCGATCAACTATCTGACCAAGCTGATCGCAGTCCATGAAGCAAAAAATAAAATTCGTTGTAATGCGGTGTTGCCGGGAATGACTGCAACAGAAGCAGTGGAGAAAAACCTGACAGAGGAATTCCGGAGCCTGTTTTTGCGGCATATTCCCCTTGGCCGGATGGGACTGCCGGAGGAAATCGCGGCGGCGGTAGTGTATCTGGCAAGTGACGAAGCCGCCTATATCACCGGCCAGATCCTGACCGTGTCCGGCGGCTTCGGTCTGGCGACCCCGGTGTATGGGGACCTGTCCGACAAAAAGCTCCGGCGGTAAATCAGACAGATGTTGCCGTGGTTTATTCTTTGATTAGGCATAGCACCGCCTGCGGTGCCCTTGCGAAGAAACAGTTGACGAACAGGCCGAACAGAGTTACCATTGACCCACAGATACCACTCGAGCCTCGCCGGGCGTTCCGGCGAGGCTCGCTGCATGACCACAACACCCACCACAGACGCTTCCGGGATACGCGGAACATTATGGCCAGGAGAGGTCTAAAGATGAAATGAAAGTGAGCAAAAACCGCTGAAAATAGTTAAAAACCAGTACAAATCACACGCTCTGGCTCGTTCGCATCCGAGAGGTCGAGGGTTCGAATCCCTTCGGGTCCACCAATAAAAATGCCACGATGTATGTCGTGGCATTTTTATTGGGCTTCGACCCGGCGAGCGAACCTCGCTTCATTTGATCATTTGGGCGGAGCAGGATTCTGTCTGCGGTAAAATGCGTGCCGTGCAGAACATCGCCCATTGCGAGATCTCCATAGGCTCCGCATCGCTGTTAGAGCAGGCATGGATCAACCCTGCAGCCACATATTGGCCGCAGGGTCTTTTATCATTTGAGGTGAAGTTCCGTAATTCCGCCTCTTTATTTTTGTGCGCCTCCTCCGGGCGATTCAATTCCTTCAGACGCTTTCAGTCCAGAATATATCGCTCCAGCTCCTCCGGCGAGTCCGCCAGGAAGCGGGGATGCTCCCCCTCCAGTTCCTCCCGGGAGCGGAAGCCCCAGGTGACGCCGCAGGCCGTCAATCCGGCGTTGTGGGCGGTTTTCATGTCCACGTCGCTGTCTCCCACATACAGCGTGGCAGCCGGGTCGGCGCCTATTTTTTTCAGGATTCCCTGAACGCCGGCGGGGTCCGGCTTGACGGGGATTCCGGGCAGCTGGCCCTGCACCAAATCGAACATCCGGGGAAAATAGTGCTCCACAATGGCCCGGCTGAACTCATCCGCCTTGTTGGAGCAGACCGCCAGACGGATCTTCCGCTCCTTCAGCTCCGCCAGAAGCTGGGGAATTCCGTCATAGGGAACCGTCTTGTCCATATTGTGCTCGCCGTAATACTGGGAAAACTGGTTCAGTGTGGACATCATCAGCAGCGGGCTGCGGCAGTCCTCCGGAGAAAACCGCGATACCAGATTGGGAATGCCATGGCCCACCATCATCCGGTACTCCTCTACTGTGTGCTGGGGCCAGCCGTTCTGGCGGCAGACATAATTGCCGGCATCGGCCAGGTCTTCGATGGTATTCAGCAGCGTTCCGTCCAAATCGAAAATCACGGTCTGATACATGGAATACTCCCCTTTTCCCCATTTTTCATGTATTTCTGCAGTTGATATTTTATCAGGCCGGACATCCTTCCACAAGCGGCAGACAGGACAAAAGGCGCGGAAAAATCCGCGCCTTTCTGCGTCATTCTGCCAAGGGGCAAAGCACCGGACCCTTGCCGGTCAGGAGTGCGCCATCCCGGAAGCCGGCGGCCCGGGCCCATTCCGCCGCCGCGTCATAGCCGAAGACGATGCCGCCGGCCGTATGAGCGTCAGCGGTCAGAATGATTCGTCCGCCCATGGCCCGCCACTCCTTCAGGATAAACAGCGCCGGGTATGGGGTGCTTCGATACCCCCGGGCCATAGCGCCGGTGTTGATCTCCAGCAGCGTGGAAGCGGGGTCGGCGGCGTGGAGGGCCTCCAGGGCCGTCTTTTGATAGCGGCTGCCCTCCTCGTCAAAAAAAGCGCCGTCCCCGTTGAATTTCGTAATCAAGTCGATGTGTCCCAGGATCGTGGGGCGGCGGGCAGCCATGGCCGCCACATCGGCGTAATAGCCCTTTGCCAGTGCCAGGGAATCGCCTTGAAACAACTCCTCCCGGCAGACGCTTAGCTTCTCCGCGTCCCAGTCCACGGCGTGGTACTTCCCCGTGGCCGGATTATAGAGATTGTGTACAGAGCCGATCCAGTAGTCCGCCCAGTCCGGCACCGCCTGCCGGGAACAGCTGTCCTGCTCGATTCCCAGCAGAACCTCCATCCTCCCGGCATACTGTGTCCGCAGAGCCAGCACCGCCGCCCGGTATTCCGCCATATCCGCCGGCAGGACATTGCCCGCGTCGTGGGGAATGGGCGTGGGGCTGTGACCGGAGGCGCCGAAATGCCGGACGCCGGCGGCATAGGCGGCAGCGGCCATCTCCGCCAGGGTATTCCTGCCGTCGCAGAGGGTGGAGTGGGTGTGGACGGAGCAGGCCTTGGGCGTCAAGCTCATTGCATCCGCTCCTGCTTCACCTTGTGATCCACCACATGGCGCTTCTCCAGCTCCCGGGTGATATCTTCCACGGTGATACCCATCTGTACCATCAGAACCATAACATGATAGGTCAGGTCGGCGATCTCAAAGATCGTCTCCTCCTTGTCCTCCTTGCGGCCCGCGATGATAACCTCGGTGCACTCCTCACCCACCTTCTTCAGGATCTTGTCCAGGCCCTTGTCAAAGAGATAGGTGGTATAGCTGCCCTCCTTGGGGGTGGTCTTGCGCCCCTCGATCAGGCGGTACAATCCCTCATAGCTGAATTTCTTCAGTTCGTCGGAGAGATAAATTTCGTTAAAGAAGCAGCTCTCCGCGCCGGTGTGGCAGGCTGGGCCGTCCTTCACCACTTCCACCACCAGGGCGTCGCCGTCGCAGTCAGCAGTAACGCTGACCACATGCTGCATATTGCCGGAGGTCTCCCCCTTTCGCCACAGCTCCTGCCGGCTGCGGCTCCAGAAGCAGGTTCGCCGCTCGTCGATGGTGATGGCCAGACTCTCGGCATTCATATAGGCCAGGGTCAGCACCTCTTTTGTATAGTGATCCTGCACGATGGCGGGAATCAATCCCTTTTCGTCAAATTTCAGTTCCATGGGAACATTCTCCTTTTTAATTATCTTCAGATGGAATCAGAACACACCGTCCCCGTGTTCTATACCCGCATCTCCACGCCCTTGGCGCGGAGAAAGCGCTTCAGCTCCTGGATATCCACCTGCTTCGTGTGGAAAATGGAGGCCGCCAGCCCCGCATCGATACCGGGATGAGTAAACAGTTCTGCAAAGTGGCCCATGTTTCCGGCGCCACCGCTGGCGATGATGGGTACGCTGACCCGGGCGGCCAGGGCATCCAGCATCTCCAGATCAAAGCCGCTTTTCACACCGTCGGTGTCGATGGAGTTCAGCACGATCTCCCCGGCGCCGGCGGCCACGCCTTTGACGGCCCACTCCATGGCATCGATGCCGGTGTCCTCCCGGCCGCCCTTGGCGAACAGGCGGAACTGCCCGTCCACCCGCTTCACGTCCATGGACAGCACCACGCACTGGTCGCCGTACTTCCTGGCCGCCGCGCCGATAATGCTGGGGTCCGCGATGGCCCCGGAGTTAACACTGACCTTGTCGGCGCCGCATTTCAGCACCCGGTCGAAGTCATCCAGAGTGCGGATGCCGCCGCCCACTGTCAAGGGGATGAAAATCTCAGCGGCCACACGGCGCAGAATATCGGTAAACAGATTCCGCCCCTCAGCGGAAGCGGTGATGTCATAGAATACCAGTTCGTCGGCGCCGGAGGTGTTGTAAAAGTGGGCCATCTCCACCGGGTCCGCCATGTCCCGCAGTCCCTCGAAGTTGGTGCCCTTGACCACCCGCCCGTCCTTCACGTCCAGGCAGGGGATAATGCGCTTTGCCAGCATGGGAATCGCCTCGCTTTTCTATGAAAATCGGATCAGTTTTGTACTTCTTGGATGACCGTTTTCAGGTCCAGCCGCCCTGTGTACAGGGCCTTGCCCAGAATGGCGGCGTGGGTGCCGATGGTCTGTAATTCCCGCAGCTCCTCCAGAGAGCTGACGCCGCCGGAGGCGGTAACCCTCAGGCCGTCGATCTTCGCCAACTCCCGGTACAGCTCCAGGTTGGTGCCCTTTTCCGCACCGTCCCGGCTGATGTCCGTGTAGATGACGGTACCTACCCCCGCCTCATACAGGCGGCGGCAGAAGTCCACACCCTTCTCCGCAGACAGCTCCTTCCAGCCGTTGATGGCCACATAGCCGTCCCGGGCATCCACGCCCACGGCGATCTGATCCCCGTAGGTCTGGGCCATCCGGGCGGTAAAATCAAAATTCTTGACCGCCACGGTCCCCAGGATGCACCGCCCCACGCCCAGGTCCAGATACTGCCGGATACGGTCCTCCGTGCGGATGCCGCCGCCCACCTCGATGTACAGTCCACCCTGCTTGGCGATGGCGGCGATGGTTTCAAAATTGGCCAGGGTGCCGTCCTTGGCGCCGTCCAGATCCACCACATGGAGGTACTTGGCCCCGGCGGCGATAAAATCTCTCGCCACGGCACAGGGGTCCTGTCCGTAGACGGTCATCTTGTCATAGTCGCCCTGGTAGAGGCGGACCACCTGGCCCCCACGCAGGTCGATGGCGGGAAAAATCTGCATAGCTGTTCTCCAATCTGATAATAAATGCGTCTTGCAGGAGAGTTTCTTCCCGAAAGGCAGCCTGCCGGCACCGCGGCCCAAGGACACGATGCCGAACTGTTTCCGGCCGGTAATTCCCTGGTCTGTTCTCCGCGAATGATTGCCTTACAGCTCCGCGAAGGCCTTGAGGAGCCGCAGCCCCGCGTCGCCGGATTTCTCCGGGTGGAACTGGGTGCCGTAGACGTTCCCGTTCCGCACCACGCCGGTGACCGCCACATTGCCGTACCGGGAGGTGCCCAGGGTGCTCTCCGTGCAGTCCCTGGCATAGAAGCTGTGGACGTAATAGACGTACTCGCCGTCTCCGAAATACTGGAACAGCGGGTCGTCTTTCACAATTTGTAGGCTGTTCCAGCCCATGTGAGGAACCTTCAGGGTCTTGTCCTCCAGATCGTCGTGGAGATCCACCACCTGTCCCGGAACCAGACCCAGGCCGGAGTGCTCACCATACTCAAAGCTGCGGTCAAACAGCAGCTGCATCCCCAAGCAGATGCCCAGAAGGGGCTTCTTCCGGGCCTCCTCCCGGATCACCGGCACCAGGCCGGTGGCGTCCAGCTTGGCCTTGGCGTCGCCGAAGGCCCCCACGCCGGGGAGGATGATGCGGTCAGCGGCCCGGAGCTTTCCGGCATCCCGTGTGATCTCTGTCTCCAGGCCCAGCGCCTTCAGGCTGGAGGACAGGGAGAACAGGTTTCCCACGCCGTAGTCTACAATTGCGATCATGGTAACATCAACCCCTTTTTACAGCGTTCCCTTGGTGCTGGGAATGTCCTGAAGGTGCTTGGG
>Ga0129306_1001760_pt1 | contig 22443 bp, 20 predicted proteins | sample P827metagenome_FD_94438 | JGI IMG/M metagenome (GOLD analysis project Ga0129306, IMG submission 94438) | Capybara group fecal microbial communities from Wisconsin, USA - P827 metagenome | ecosystem: Host-associated > Mammals > Digestive system > Large intestine > Fecal | place: USA: Wisconsin... | reverse complement strand
TCGATGCCTTCTTCAATCTCGGCGATCTGTTCCTGAAGGAGACGTTCCTGCCGCTCTTTGGAGACCGGAATCTTTTCAAACTGGCTGTGTCCGATAATCACGGCGTCGTAATTACCGGTAGCGATACGCGCACAGAATTTCTTCCGGTTGTGCGGCTCGAAGTCTTTTTTCGTGGCTACGAGGATATTGGCTGAAGGATACAAGCGAAGGAACTCTCCGGCCCATTGTTCCGTTAAGTGATTTGGGACTGCAAACAGAGGTTTTTCGCACAGTCCGAGACGCTTGGATTCCATTGCGGCGGCAACCATTTCAAAGGTTTTGCCCGCGCCAACTTCGTGTGCAAGCAGGGTGTTCCCGCCGTAAAGAATGTGCGCGACAGCGTTGAGCTGGTGTTCACGAAGCTGTATTTCGGGATTCATACCACTGAACGTAATGTGGGTGCCATCGTATTCACGGGGGCGATTGGAGTTAAAGAGCTCGTTGTATTTCTTCACCAGCGTCTGCCGTCTGTCCGGGTCTCTCCAAATCCAGTCTTTGAAGGCGTCTTTGATCGCCTGCTGTTTCTGCTGTGCAAGAGTTGTCTCTTTGGAATTGAGGACGCGCCGTTCTTTTCCGTCAGGGTCAGTCACGGTATCGTAGATACGCACATCCCGGAGATTAAGCGTGTCCTCCAAAATCTTATAGGCATTGGCACGGTCTGTCCCGTAGGTCATAAAAGCCGCGATATTGGAGCGGCCGGCGTTGCTCTTATTGGTAATGTTCCACTCCGCCGTCAACGGGCTGTAATTCACGTCGATCATTCGGCGCAGATAGTACGGCGGCTCGAATGTCTCCAGCATGAACTGCCGGATATAGTCCTTGTCGATCCACGTTGCTCCAAGGCGGACCTCAATCTCCGATGCGTCCAAATCTTTGGGCTGTGCCGCCCGGAGAGCTTCGACATTGGCTGCGATCTCTTCGTAGTGATTTCCGTCCTTCGGGACGATGCTCAAAGCTTCCTCATAGTATTTCAGCTTTTCGCGGACATTGCCGGAGAGAAAGTCATCGGAGGTACGCCAGGTGTATGACCCGTCCGGTCTTCGGTTGAAGTCCATATAGATCACGCCGCGCAGATCGTCAGCCAGCTCCGCCTCCGTCTTCCCTGTCAGGGAGGACATATACTTCATGTCTACACAGGCTTTTTCCGAGATCGAAAGTGCCAGTGCTTCCGAGGCGGTATCCACGGAAGTTACGACCTCATGGGGCTTGATCGTGCGCTTCGTGAACATATCCGCTTTTCGGGCAAGCTCCCGGTTCTCGTCAAGGATTTCAAGGGAACAAAGCAGGTAGTAGGAACTGTCGTCAGAAAAAGCCAAAGCGTTTCCGCGGCTGTTGATTAGTCCATACTTCTCGGTGAAGCTGTCGTACAGCCGGTTCAACTCGTTCTGTGTTTCCCGGATCGTCTCGTCAGAGATAAAGCCGTCCATCTGCTGCCCGATGAGCTTCTGCACGCAGTCCCGTAGCTCCACCATTCCCTTCACGCGCTCAGTCGCCGTGGCGTTCAGTTCGGGCTTAACCATACGGGAGTTTTCGCGGTAATACACGTCCCCGTCCACGATGGCATAGGAAAAGTTCTTTACGTTCGGGTCGGCGGGAATGGAAGTGTCGATTTCCTCTCCATCGCCAAGATCGGGAAGAGCTGCCTCCTGATAGGTTCCGCGGATATTCTGGATTGCGTCGTGAAGCTGGTCGGAAAGATTCGCGCCGGGAATCGGCTCTACGGTGAAGTCCTGTTTCCCATACTGCGTACTTTCAGAGGACTGCTGACCAAGGATCATTTCCGGGTGATCTATGAAGTAGCTGTTGATCCCGAAGCCGTCCTCGTTCTGCCCCAGGTGAACCCAATCCGGCTCGATTGTGATGGGGTGATCTCGCTTTTGAAGGAAGATAATATCCGAGACAACATCCGTGCCGGCGTTTGCCCGGAAAGCATTGTTCGGGAGGCGGATTGCGCCGAGCAGATCGGCTCTTTCCGCGATATACTTCCGCACATCAGGTGTCTGCTTGTCCAGCGTGTACCGGCTTGTCACAAAGGCGATGACGCCACCCGGACGAACCTGGTCAATGGCTTTGGCGAAGAAGTAGTCGTGAATAGAAAAACCGAGCTTGTTATAAGCCCGGTCGTTCACTTGATATTGGCCAAAGGGGACGTTGCCGACAGCCAGATCGAAGAAGTCACGCCTGTCCGTCGATTCAAATCCAGCGACAGTGATGTCAGCATTGGGATAGAGCTGCTTTGCGATCCGTCCGGTAATGCTGTCGAGCTCCACGCCGTAGAGCTTGGAAGCTGACATTTCCTCCGGCAGGAGGCCGAAGAAATTGCCGACGCCCATAGACGGCTCCAGAATGTTCCCGGACTGGAATCCCATATTCTTTACGGCTTCATAGATGGCTTTGATCACCGTGGGACTGGTATAGTGGGCATTCAGCGTGGAGGCACGGGCGGCTGTGTATTCCTCCGGTGTAAGGGCTTCACGCAGTTCCTGATACTCGCTCTGCCAGTTGTCCTTCGTTTCGTCAAAGGCGTCAGCGAGGCCGCCCCAGCCGACATATTTCGACAAAATCTCCTGTTCGTCAGCCGTTGCCTGCCTGCCGTCTGCCTCCAAATCCTTCAGCAAGTTGATAGCGTCCATGTTCATTCTGAACTTGGTTTTCGCGCCGCCTTTTCCGAGATGGTCATCGGTAATTCGGAAGTTCTCCGGTGCAGGCGCTATTTCTGCCGGCGCTTGTTCCGGCTGGGGAAACCTCTCCATGAGGTGCGCAAAGCTATCTCGGCTCTCGGATCGCCAGACGGGATATAGAAGAGACGGATCACGGAGAGAAATATCGAATATGCCGATTTCTTCGATAACGAAGGGCTTTTGATCCTCCAGATAGACGGTATCCCCAACCTTATAAGGAAAATCATCCTCCGAGGGTTGAACAGGCTGGAGTTCAGATTCGCGCTCTGCCAGCCACTCGGCAGCATCGTCCCAAGAAGTAAAGGCAAGACCGTCTCCGTTCTCGCCGTGGAAGATGAGCATGGAGCCATAGTCTACTTCCGTGTCATGCTGATAACCGGCAGCTTCGATAGCCCGGATAATATCCTCATGGTTCTGATCTGCTGCCTCCTGTTCGGCGGCAAGTTCGCGCTGCACGACAACATCGAAAGGCTCGTCTCCTGGCTCGGTCTGTTCCTCTGTTTCGGAAAGGGCTTGGACATCCGCAAGAACCTGTTCAACGAAGGCATCGGAGCTTCCGTCTTCGAGATGCTCACGGATCGCCACAGCATCAATGTCGTCGAAGTTGTCACGTTCCGTATCGGTGTAGAAATCATCAGCCTGGATGAGCTGGGCGATACGGCGCTGAACCTTTGCCCAGGACAGTTCAAGAGATTCGTCGCTGCCGGCGCGGGTAATCATCAGAGGTTTGTTTTCGTCGCCGCCGTATTCACGGGACAACCAGGCAGCGGTGTCTTTCTCCCTCCCGTGAGCCTCCATATACCGGACAACGGCGTGCTTGCTGTCAATATCTCCGTTCCAAGCCCGCAGCGCATCGTCAATGTCATCCTGTGTGATCGGGCGCTGTTCAGGTTCTTCCGGTGCTGCCGGAGGCTGTTCCGGCTCGTCATGCGCTTCCCGAATTGCGGCAATCTGTGCTTTTTCATCCTCCGACAGGTAGCGGTCCTGCGTGATCAGGGCAGAAATCCGCTTGGCAACGGCATTCCAGTTCATCTCCACATCGGCGCAGTTTGCCTTTTGGAGACGGATGCCTTTTCCGCTGTGATCTTCGCTGCTGTGAGAAGCGCCGGACACGGCATGAGAGCGTCCGCCAATGCCGTACTCATTTTTGAGGAAATCTGCCTGTTCCTTTACGGAATGAGGCTCGCTGAAAAAGGAATAGATACGTCCTTTGCCGCCAGCGACGCTGCTGCCGCCGGACAAAGATTCATTGATTTCGTCTTCCGTGATGAATCCACGGATGGGAGGAACCTCAGTCAGTTCGGATGAAAACTCACGTCGGTCAAGATTCAAGTCCTGCAATCCCGAATAGAACTGATCGAGCTTATGGTAGTTAAAGCGCAGAAGGGAGCGGTCTATCTCTCGTGCGGTCCAGAAGGCGGCAAATTGTTCCGTCAGTTCATTTCGGAACACCGGATCGGAAAGCCGTTCTGCCAGTCTATCCGTTTCATCCGGGTAGCCGCCTCCGCGGATCTGTTCCATGACAGAAAGGTACCCTTGGGTATGGGCTTCCTCAGTCAGATCGTGAAAGAGGTACAGAAGAGATTGTGCCAGGGAACTGCGTTCGTGTCCCTGCATTTCGGCGAGCTCCACATTGGTTGCAAACGAACCGGCGTCGAGCAGTTCTCCGATTCGATGGGCGGCATCCTCCCAAGACAGTACGAAAGCAGAAGACATATATCGGGCGGAGCTGCCGCTGGCAATGTGGATACCATCCTCAGCATACCATGCGGAATACCGTCTGTCGTCGTCTATAATGCCGTTCCCACCCCGGAAGATGCTTTTCAGATAGTCGGCAAGCTGTTCCGTGGACTTGCCTTTGGAAAACTCCGTTGCGATCTCCATCCTGCCGCTGTCGCGGTTTCCGGCGAGACGCAGAATGTGGTCAACGTCCTCTTGTGGAATGGACATAGAAAAAGGAGCAGGCGTTCCGAAGAAGTCTGCTCCGTCGATCATTTGGATTTGCTCGCCCTCCGTGGGGAAAAGGGAGAGCTGTTCGCTTAGCTGAAAATCAGCTCGTTCAGGATTGTTTCCTCTGCCTGCGACTTCAAGCTGTTCATCAGTCCCGTCCACTTCATCGGATCGGTCTGCTTCAGGCTCTCCGTCACGCCCGCTGTCGCCGTCAGCTCGGACATTATCTGCTCCAGCCTCCGGTTCGCCGTCTCGTCGATCTCCCGCAGGTGCGGGTACAGGCTCTCCGAGAGAAGCATCTTGTTCCACAGTACCGGCCTGTGCTCCTTCAGATACTGTTTCCTCAACCTCCCGTACTTCCCGAGGGGCATCTGTTTCTGTTCGGTCAGGCTCACGTCCGGGATCTGGTAATCTCCGTTCGTCGTGTAGGTCAGTTCCATTTAGCTCCATCCTTTCCGCGCGATGTTCGCGCTCATAGTTCCTGATGGTGACTTCAATTTGCCGCAGAACCTGCTGGCTGATTTCGCTGACCGCCGTGCCAAGCGCGGCAACGGTGGCAGGGGTATTGAAATCGAATACGCTCAGAAAATCCTCATGCTGAAAGTATTCGTCGGGTTCCAGACCGCAACGGCTCATCAGGGCGTAAGTGATGGAGACGGTCGCCGCGCTCTCGAATTGTGCCTCGACGTTGAGATTATCATACTCTTCAAGGAAAGAATCCTCAATGTTGTCGAGAATATCATACCGATTGCTCTGCCAGTATTCGTCAGCTAACTGCGCGGCGACCCTTTCAAGCCTATCCCGAAGAGTCCCGTCGGTCACATCGTAATTCCGCTCCAGCATGGCGGTAATGCTGTCCGCGTGTTCATCACGGTATTCCCACAGCCTTACAGCCCTGGAGTTTTCACGGGTGCCGGTATCTGCCACATCAAAGACATACCGCAGGCGCGGATTATCTCCCGAAGTGTCGATCAGGGCAATACCCTTGCTGCCCCTGCGAATATACCGTCCCCATTGGTTGTTCCAGAAATCATACTCGGCGCAGGCGGTGGCGTCAGGACGCTGGGCGTGGATCATCAACTGCTCATTGTACGGGTACTTGTACAGCCTCCCAACGGTGCCGAGGAATGAAATCCAGCTTTGATAGCTACCTGTGACCTGTTTCGCAGCTTCCTCCGCCATCTGCCGATATGCCTGTAACTTGCTTGGCATTGGTCATCCTCCTTCTCAAAAGAATAAGCCGAGGGGCTCGGATGAACCTCTCGGCTATGTAACAGGCAAACGGATTTTGAATTATCCCTAAAAACACAGGTGCTAAAGTGCTTTGGCGCAACAAACAAGTATCGGGCTGCCGTTTATTCAGCAGCCCGGTGCCTTTTTTATTCTTCAACTGTCCGCTTAATAATTCTCGCAGTTGATCTCGAAGTAACTCTGCGGATGTGCGCAGACCGGGCAGACTTCCGGAGCGGCAGTGCCGACAACGATGTGGCCGCAGTTGCGGCATTCCCAAACCTTGACTTCACTCTTTTTGAACACTTCCTGAGCTTCGACGTTGTGGAGCAGGGCGCGGTAGCGTTCTTCGTGATGCTTCTCAATGGCCGCGACCATGCGGAACTTCGCTGCGAGCTCCGGGAATCCTTCTTCTTCGGCGGTCTTGGCGAAACCTTCATACATGTCGGTCCACTCATAATTCTCGCCGTCTGCCGCCGCCGCGAGATTCTCAGCGGTATTGCCGATGCCGTTCAGCTCCTTGAACCACATCTTGGCGTGCTCCTTCTCATTATCCGCAGTCTTGAGGAAGAGCGCCGCGATCTGCTCAAAGCCCTCTTTCTTTGCAGTGGAGGCGAAATAGGTATACTTATTGCGGGCCTGGGATTCACCGGCGAAGGCGGCCTCCAGGTTCTTTTCGGTCTGCGTTCCGGCGTACTTATTCGCAGGAGCTTCCTCGATCTTTACGAACTTCTCCGCAGGCTGCTTGCAGACGGGACATTTCTCGGGAGGCGTATCTCCTTCGTGAATGTAGCCGCACACAGTGCATTTCCATTTTGCCATTGTCTTATTCTCCTTTTTGTTATTATTGGTTTCGTTATTGGGGATCAGGTCAAGTAATTCTCTCGCTGCGTCAACAGGGAAATCGTTAGTGGGAGGGTTATCTATCAGATCCTGAAGGAACCGATGCGCGTTGTCGCTCTGAGGAAGCATATAGCCAGCTTCACGGATGAGATCCTCCGCAACAAGGCGTGACGATCTTTCGATTGCTTTCATAAGACGCCGAATCGTAACACTTTCCGTGGTTTCCGCTATTTGCCCGGCTATGGTCGACGCATTCATCTTGCTCTGAGAGAGCGCGTTCAGTACAGCGACTACATCCTCCTGTTTCTTCTGCTGAGGAGGGAGCTCGACCGGCATCATGGAGATCGCCTTGCTCGGGCACGCCTCGGCGCAGACCCCGCAGCCGATGCATTTGTTCACATCAATGATGCTGTCTTCTGTATCCGTCGCGCCAACGGGGCAGACATAGAGGCACAGGCAGTCCTTTGTACAGAGCCTTAAACTCCTTACGGCGACTTTTTCCATCAGACTGCACCTCCTTCGACTTTCTCAAACTTCCAGTCCGGAACCTTGCATACCGGGCAAAGCGCCGGAGGGTTTTCACCGACATATACGAAGCCGCACACCGTGCAAACCCAGATGCTTGTACCGGCAAGGAACGCTTCGCCTTCCGCGGTATAGCGTTCAAGCAGTCCCTTCAGGATTCTGGTGACTTTTTCACCCCAAACGCACACGCGCAGCGCGCCGCGATCCTTTGCTTCTCCGGCGACGGTCTTGACGTTGCCGTAGCCGACAGACAGATCCTTCTCCAGAAGCGCGGAAATATCCGCGATATCCTTCTCTGGCGCTTCCGGAACAGCCGCCGCGAAATAATCCGCAAGCCGGGTATAGAGCTCCTGTTCCCTGAACTTGTACTGTTTCTCACAGCCTCGCGCCAGATTCGAGCAAAGGGCGGAGAGTTGTGCCGTGGTCAGTTTCTTCATATCATCGTCGATGATGACCTGCTTCTTTTCCGGCTTGACGGCTTCCAGCTTCACTTCCGGCTCAAAGTCGTTTTTCTTAGCGCCGCACAATGGGCATACCCACGTGTCCGGAAGCTCGGCAAACGGTATTGTTTCTTTGGCTTCATCGTAGATGTAGCCGCATATCCTGCATACGTATCTCAATTGGCAGCCTCCTTTATTATCATTTTTCCATTCCGCAAGGGAAAGACTGATTTGCGATCTGCTCATCAAGCACGACGGCCTTGTAGAACGAGTATCCTCCTGAGAAGTTGTAACAGTCAAAACCGTTTTGTGAGAGGATTCTGCAGGAAAGATAACTTCTGAGGCCGCTCTGGCACATCAGATAAACCGGCTTTCCAGGGGGAATCTCATCCAGCCTTTCTCTCAGGTCGTCGATGGGGATATGATGAAAGCCCTCCACATGCCCGCTGTTATACTCTCGATCCGTGCGGGTATCCAGCAGGAACACATCTTCACTTTTTTGAAGGGCCGGGATGTCATGCCAGTGAAATTGCTTCACAAACCCTTTTTCGATGTTTTCGATCATGAACCCGGCCATGTTGACGGGATCCTTCGCTGACGAGTAGGGAGGGGCGTAGGCAAGATCGAGTTCCGCGAGCCCGGACGCCTTCATTCCCGCCTGCATAGCAGTGGCGATCACGTCACACCGTTTGTCCACGCCCTCATATCCGATGATCTGAGCGCCGAGAATGCGCTCCGTTCCTTTTTCGTAAAGAACCTTCATCGTCATATTCCTCGCTCCCGGATAATAGGTCGCGTGGCTTGCCGGGGAAAGGACGACTTTTTCATACGCAATGCCGGATGCCTTTGCCGTTTTCTCATTGATACCGGTTGTGGCAGCGGTCAGGTCAAAGACCTTGATAACAGAGGAACCCGCGGAACCGTGATATTCGCTTTTGACACCGCAGATGTTGTCCGCGGCGACCCTTGCCTCTTTATTGGCAGGACCGGCCAGCGCTATGACGGCTTTTTTGCCTGTAACGAGATGATTGATCTCGACCGCGTCACCGACGGCATAGATATCCGACGCGGAAGTCTGCATATGCCCGTCAACGGCAATGCTTCCCTTCACACCGAGAGCAAGTCCCGCTTCCCTGGCAAGATGGGAATCCGGAGAGACGCCTACAGCAAGGATGACTCTGTCTGACGGAATCCTCTCTCCGCTGTCAAATACAGCGACAATGCCGTCTTCCGTCTCTTCAAAGGCGGAGGCATTCATCCCGAATCGAATCGTGACACCGTGCTTACGGAACTGCGTATGCAGCAGCTGCGCCATATCCTCGTCAAGCGTGGGGAGCAGATGATTCGAACGCTGAATGATCGTTGTATCTATGCCCATTTCAGAGAGGTTTTCCGCCATCTCGAGCCCGATAAAGCCGCCGCCGATCACAAGTACCTTTTGGGCCTTCGTTTTGAGGATGATCTCACGGATGTGCACCGTGTCCTCCACCGTCCGGAGCGTGTGGATCCTTTCGGAATCAATGCCGGGAAGATCCGGACGGATCGGCTTTGCCCCGGGAGAGAGCAGGAGCTTGTCGTAACGCTCCTCATAGGTCTTTCCGGTCTCAAGGTTTTTAACCGTGACGGTCTTGGCTTCGGGATTGATTTGAAGCACCTCTGTTTTTACGCGAACATCGACGCGGTATCTGTCCCAGAAGCTGTCCGGCGAGCTGAGCGTAAGATTCTCCCTGCCTTCGATCACTCCGCCGATATAATACGGAAGCCCGCAGTTCGCGTAGGAGATGTAGCCGCTTTTTTCGAATACGATAATCTGCGCCTTCTCGTCAAGCCTGCGTATCCTCGCGGCCGCGGTAGCTCCTCCCGCGACGCCTCCGACAATGACAACCTTCATATGCTTACCTCTCTAATTTCCCGTGATAACGATTGATCCCGCCGATGTTGTTTACGTTGGTGAATCCTATGCTTCTGAGTGCGACGGCCGCCCTTGTGCTTCTCGCTCCGCTCAGGCAATACACGAAAAGCGGCGTATCTGAATCGAATTGAGATGTTATCTTGCTTCCAATAGTATCCAGGGGAAGATTGAGAGCGCCGGGAATATGACCGCCGCGAAACTCATCGGGGTCCCTGACATCCAACAGGACAGCGCCATTCGTTTCATGGAATTTCTGTATCCCGGCGTCAGTGTCCGCCCCTCGCAAAAAGTCGAAAAATCCCATGGCCTCTCCTTAAGCAAGCAGCGCCGCGATCCTGCTCTTTGGCATAAAACCAACAGCGGAATTGACAAGCTTTTTATCCTTTACAACGGCGAGCATCGGAATGCTGGCGACCCGGAACGCGCTGGCAAGCTCGGGTTCCTCATCTACGTTAACCTTGCAGACTTTGACTTTTCCTTCATAATCCCGGGCGACCTCAGAAAGAACCGGGGCAAGCATACGGCAAGGACCGCACCAGGGAGCCCAGAAGTCAATGAGGACCGGCTTGTCCGAATTCAGGATCTCTCTTTCAAAGTTGCTTTTGTTGATCTTTATTTCCATGGCTCACGCCTCCTTTAATGTTTTACAGCTACATTATACGGAGGATCGGCCGTCATTTCTGTGACTGAGTCACATTCTGTAAACAGCAAGCCGCACCAGGCAGTAAAATGCGGCTTGCTTGTCTTTTATCTGTTTTAGATCAACCGCCGCAGTCCATCGAGGCTAATCAGGCGGATTGTCCCGCGTTCCGCCTCAATAAGGCCGTCCGCGGCAAATCTTTTGAGCATTCTGGCTACGACCTCGCGTGCAGAGCTGACCTGTTCGGCAATCTGCTCATGCGTCATGCGGATGTACTTTGACCCGGTCCGTTCATATTCTCCCAGAAGATAAGAAGCAAGACGCCGGTCAAAGCCCATAAACAGGATCTGCTGCATAGACCACATAACCTGGGAGAATCGTTCTGTCGCCAGTTCAAACATGAAGCACCTCACATAGATGTTTTGGTTGATGATCCGCTGAAATGCACCCAGATGAATGATAAGAAGGTCAGTGGTCTTCATTGCTTTCATTTGTGTTTCAAAGGTTATCTGGCTCAGGATGCATGACGCGGACAGGACGCATGGATTGCCTTCACGGAGCATGAAGAGTGTGACCTCGCGGCCCTCTTCGGACAGAAGGTAAGTACGAATTTCGCCTGACAACACGAAAATCTGACCAAGGCATTCATAATTGCCACCGTGGACAATTTCTCCTTTTCGATATTGCCTGACCGTGCAGTTTGCCGCAAGCAGACGTTTTTCTTCGTTTGTCAGCTTTTCCCAATAGGGCAGCTTTTGAAGAATCGCTTCACTCAACTCCATGATATCGGCCCCCGACTGTTACTTCTTCCAAAGACTGTGCAGATTGCAGTAGGCATACACAGCTTGAACCTCGTCTCCCTCGCAGATGGAGAAGCAGGCCTTCGGCTCGTCGCCCGGCTGAAGCGCCTTTCTCTGGTTGCCGGCTTTGGTCTGGATCGCAACCCACTCGATATAATGCTCGGGGAGCATGGGATGGGTGACTTCACCGACGGTGACGTAGACCTTGTTATCTTTCACTTCGTAAACGGGTACATGCTTTTCGACAGCCGCGTCGGTGGTGCCGGGGACGATTTCCGTCATTTTCTGACCGCAGCACATGACCGGCACACCGGTCTTTTTGACGATTGCGATAATCTGCCCACATACCTCACAGCGATAGAACTTCATTTCCATTGTTCCATTCTCCTTTATCAATATGTCTTTTTATCTTTTGTCCTGTCAGTTGCCCGCGCAGTGATGATCGGCACAATGCTCATGGCCGCAATCGCCCTCATGATGCTCATGGTGATCGCAGCGGGCGTCCGGGTCATAATCCAGCGTTCCGGCAGCAAGCGCCTTCGCTGCTTCATCCGCCGAACCCTGAACGCCGGCATACAGTTTGATCCCCGCGTCCGCCAACGCCATCTGAGCGCCGCCGCCAATACCGCCGCAGATCAGTGCATCGACCTTGGCAGCCTGAAGGAATCCCGCCAGCGCGCCATGACCGCTTCCGTTCGTGTCAACAATCTGTTCTCCCATAACTTTACTGTTTTACACGTCATACAGCTTAAACTGCGCGGTGTGTCCGAAGTGCTGGAAGATCTCTCCGTTTTCATAGGTAACTGCGATTCTCATTGTGTTGTTTCCTTTCTCCATGATGGTTTGGTTTAGTTCGACAGGTCCGTACTCACAGCAACCTCCTGCGATCAGAAGTCTCTTTCCGTGTACAAGCGCGTCCGCAATCTTCTTCCGAGCGCTGTCGTATATTGCTGTAACCGTTGTCCGGGCGACGTTCATACGCGCGGCACAGGCTTCCTGCGTCAGTCCCTCGTCATCCAGAAGCCGAAAAGCCTCATATTCGTCCACCCTCATACGGACATTTCCGGTCGCTTCTGCATCATCCGGGGAAAAACTGCGAAAAACCGGCATCTGTTCGATTCTGCGGCATCTTACTGGTCTTGGCATAGCGACTCCTTTCTGACTTATGTCGATAAACATTGTACAACCGTTACTGACTTATGTCAATAACACAACTGCAAAGAATTTGTGAATTTTTATGACGGACCACAAATCATGTCACGCAATTCCAAGAGTGGGTAATTCTGTGCCATAAATCCTACTATCGCAAATCTTCATGGGAGAGGCAAGAACCGTCCTCCCACACACCCCGGCTTATTTCATCATACAGTCTGTATGTGAACAATTCTATGGATTAACATGAATTCATCTCGCCTCATCATCGAGCTCAGATGCAAATGTAACCTTGCCGAAGACTCTGACTTAGTTCTTTTTCATCTTTTTGATAATGGAATACATCGAAATCTGTGTTCTTCCTTTCTCTAAAGAATAAGCCAAGGGGCTCGGATGAACCTCTCGGCTATGTAACAGGCAATATGGTTTTTATAGCGTCCAGGATGAGTAGTTAATGATGGCCTTGTGCTTTCTGATTGCATAGGTCAGTGTCTGCGCCGCCCCGCCCCAGCCATGTTCAACATTCGCTATCACGACATCGGATACGTCAACCATCCACTCGTTCCGTCTCAGAATGGCAAAGCGGCGAGGGACGTTTTCAAGCGATGGATAGGTCGTATCGTCATAATAAGATGCATCAACCTGATGGTCGAGATAAGGAAGGACAAGTGTTGACGTGATATGAGGGTATTTTTCTTTTAGCTTCCATACGACAGACGCGGCGGCTCTGTCAAAAGCTCCATAACCGCCCAAGTAGAACTGAGTTGCGCCGGCTTCGATCTGAGCTTCAATCGTATTTATCAGCCACATGGACAGGTCAGGAGTTATGCTGGTGTCGCCGTGTCCGCAAAATGTAACTGTAATGTCCTGTGATAGATTCTCTTTATCGTTCATCTTCGTCTAAGCCCAATAACAAATAGCCTTTACTCCTGAGTTTCCTCGTGATCTTCAACATTCGGATTGTGATCTCCATTTGTGTCTGGATAACCATATTTTTCGTGGACGGCCTTCATGCGTGCAGCCGCAGCGTCCTCAAGATTGTCGTAGTAGCCAATGGTTTTCACTTTACCGTCAAGAAATATCCTTGCAACCCATTTCTGCTCTCCTTTGTGCCAACTGACACCGCGAACACCGCTTGTATTATTTGAAGTGGGCTTCCCTGCGAGAATGGCTTCCTTCACCGCTATCATCGTCCCGTTCTCATCGCGTTGGATATTCTGTCGCCCGTTATTTATCTGCTGCGCTTTCAGCTTCTTCGTACATTCAGGGCATTGGACTTTACCACTCAAAGCACTAACCTGTGATGGGGTAGCAAGACAAGTATTCCCGCAATCACAGCGCCACAACCAGACGGACGCACCATTTTGGCGCTCGCCAGTATCCTTTATCGCAGTAAGACGCCCGCGCTTTTGTCCGGTAATATCCAGTCGCCGGTTTTCATCTTGCAAGCACCCACAGGATTGAGCCAAGCGCTTTGTTAAGAAATCAGTCCGTACAAAAGCCTCATTCCCGCAGTCGCAGCGACATCGCCAAATAACCATAGGTTTTCGTGGATCTCTTAGTTCTGTCGGTTCTAATACAGTCAGTCTTCCAACACGCTGTCCGACTAAATCTTTTCTCATGTAATATCCTCTTTCGCCATCCCCATTTTCTGGATTAGGTCATGAAGACTTTTATCGTGCTGAGCCTGTGAGATGGCGCCTCTTTCCAGAAACATATCAAGCATTTTCTTCTGCCGAAGGAAAAGCTGTTTGTTCTTCTCCTCATAGTCTAAGGCGGACCACTCAGCGTCCACCGATATGTTTTTACTTGGATTCATATTGCAAACTCCATGTGGTATGTAAGAAGCAGGGGCAAGCATTCGTCCGCTTACCCCTGCTTTGCTTCATTATACAGCCTGTTTGTGAACATTTCAACGGCTGATCCTGAAAGCAATCACTCCTCGTCAAAATCAGGCACAAGATCGAGCTTGTCAAACTCTTCGTCCGTGATCTTTTCCAGCTTTTCGATGACGGAATCCGTCAAAGCCATGAGTTCGGCTTCGTCCGGGTCGAGGTATTTCCGCATGGAAGCCAGTTCATCCAGCGTTTCTTTTCTGCTTCCGGCATTGTAAATGCAGAGGAGGTTCAGCTCGTCGTTCGAGAAATCCATATCACATCTCCATTTCCGCGCCTCTTCCCGGCGCTGCTGTTTTGGGTTTTCGTTCCGGCTGCGGACGGTGAAGCTTTTCAAGCACGGATGGTTTCTTATCAGGTTCTTTTTCCGGCTCTTTCTGCTTCGCTCCGTTGTTGACGATTCCGTCGATCATGCCGTAATCGTCTTCCACAGCCATTTCCGCGTTCTTCAGGTAGTTTTCCGGGGGAAAGAAACCGGGAATCTCCTTGAAGCCGAACGGATCAACGTAGTGACATGATACCTTGCCAGCCTGCCGCATCGCAATGATGTCGCTTACCGAGAGGCTGTGACCTTTGAAATCTTCCGGGTGGGCAATGTTAAACGTCTCGTACAGACTGTTGAGCCTGTCGTTGGTCGAGCCGTCCGGGAGAGCTCCCGCATAGACAGCGGCATAGTTTTCCCGACTGACTTCCAGACCCTGCTTCTCCAGGTATTCCGTTCCCATGAACCGCAATTCAGCGGTGGAAGCGTCCTGCCGAAGCTGATAAATCACATACGAATCTCCGGGATTGTCCGCGAACTCCTTTTCAAAGTCCCGTGGTCTGAAATCGTCCTTCACCGCATCCCAATCCTCTCTGGTAATGCCGAAGATCCCGTCGTGCTGAATGATTTCTTCGCGGTCAAAAGCCATTGCCTCGGTGTTGTCGCCATACAGGAGATAGACGGTAACATCATGCTCCATCAGCTCCAACGCTCGCTCCTTCGTCAGCGGCAGCATATCCGCGTCGGCGTAACCGAAAGCATTCATGCTCTCGATAGAAATCGCGGGATCGGGAATGTCAACGGGATCAGCAGCTTTTTCCGGTTCCGGGTCTGGAATGTGGAGCGTCTGAATTACAACGTCAAAAGGAAGATTGTTTTTCTCTCCCTCAAAAACGGCGACAGTTTCCGTAGTCGGCTGCGGCGGTGTATTTGTGCTCGGCTCCACAGCTTCTTTGATATTAGTCGGCTGATCCGAAACCTCTGATTCCTCATGCTCCTTGTCCAGACCGCGCTCCTTCATGATGTCTGCATAGTTGCGGTCAATGTCCGTAATCAGATCGGAGGAAGTCTTGTTGATCGTTTCGAGGGACGCCCGAAGCTCTTTCAGCTCTTTGTCCTTGCTCCATGAGGCGATATACCCGAAGCTGTTTTCGCCGGTCGCAATGCCATAATAGGCACAGACTGCGAATGAGATGGATTCCGCTTCAACCTCTTCGGTGTTTCTGGACTTCCTTGCCTTGTCTGGAAAGGCGCTCTCATAAAACTCACGCAGGGTCAGATCGCCGCCGTCGAAACTCATTTTTTCTGAAATGTCTATGCGTCCGTTCTCTGGCAGCTCGATGGGTTCCGCGGTTATAACGGAACCTGCGTGATTTACCATGACGCTGCTTTCAAGAAACATGAACTGTCCCGGATCGTTGTCAGAACCCCGCAGATCGTAGCAGTACAAGCCGTCCGGTAGTTTGCTCCGGTCAATCCGGCCATTGGTGAAAACTCCGTTGTGACCGAGGATTTCGATGCTTTGATAATCACCCCTACTGTCCAGCAGCTCATTCCTTTTGTAGTTGTGGAGCTTGGAATGCGCTACTTCGTGAACGGCGGCAGAGACCGTCTGCACTTCGCTCATGCCTTCACGGACGTGGATGGATTGATTACTTGAATCAAAGAAGCCGTCCAAATTTACAGCCATAGGCTCGATGGATATAGGGACGGGGGCAGAGCGTTTCAGCGCCTCCATAAACACATCGAAATTCTGGACGTTTCCGTGCAGATCGGAAGCAAGCTGCGGAAGGGGTCTTCCTTGGGTTTGGGATACATCGAAGACCGTAACCGGCTTGAACATCGGAATACTGATTTCTTTTTCCACGATGACAGGATTGCCGTCCTTGTCCAGCACCGGCAATTTCGTGTCCGGGTCGAGCTTTTCTTCCTCGATCTTCTTTTTGAAAGGCGTCGGGGCTATGATCTTGATCCCTTTTTCGCCTTTCATGACGTTTCTGCCGAACTGGTCGTGCCATTTGTTGAAGCCGGCCACATGGGTAGCGTTGGGCTTCTGCAAATAGATCAGCATCTGATTGTTGACGCTGTACTTGTGGAACCGGCTCATGGTGGTCAGATACTGCTTGTATTTGTCGCTCTGGAAGAGCTCCTGGATTCCTTTTTCGATGGAATCAGTAATGTCTTTCAGGCGTTCTTTGGTCGTTTGCTTTGCCTGTTCAGGCATATTGGCACCTCCATTCAGATTCTTTGGATGACCCGTTTGAACTTGCGGGCGCTGTCGTCGATATAGCCGTCGATCAGCCTGTTCTGTGCCTTTGTTTCGGCGTAGGCTGTCACGGTGATCGTTTTTCTGCTCCAATCGCGGGTATAACTGTCCGCCGCCACGTTGGTGATGTGGTGTGCCGCGAGGTAGTCCCGGAAATCCTGCATAGCCTCCTTGTCGTCGCACATAACCACATTCACATAGGTGTGCTCCTTGGAAAGCCTGTTCGACAGCAGCACGGCGGCACAGCACCCAAACCCTCCGGCAATGGAAACGACGGCAATTGCGAGCGGACTGTCCGCGGATAGCACGTTCTTGATGAGCAGAAAATAGATGAAGTCAGAGACCGCGACGGTGATCCCGGCCCAGATACAGCGATTACGCTGTACGAGGATGGTCTTTGCGGTTGAAAGCATGTTGTCCAGCAGCTTTGCCCCGAACAACACGGCGAAATACAGAATGGTTGTCATGTGTCCTCCTTGCAAAAAAGCTCCCGTACAGGTTCTGAGACCCATACGGGAGCTTCGTTCGATTAGTCCCTGTTTTCTCTGCGTTCCTCTTCACGGGAGCACTGTCCGCTTACCGTACAGAGGCACATGATGAAAACGCCGAGCGTTCCGCCGGTCATGCACCCAAGAATGAAATACAGCATCACTTTTTCTCCTTGTCAAACTCGATGTGGTAAACGCTGTGCGCCCCATCGTCCTCCAGACAGATAAAGGCGTCGTAGTTCTTGCCGGTCTTTTCGGAATAGATACCGCTGACAAAAGCCTTTCCGTCCTTCAGGAGAGACGTGACCATCTTCTTCGTCAGATTGATCTTCTTAGCATTCAGGAACTTATTGTCCCGCCAGAGCCCGAACTTGCAGTCATTGCGCTCACAGAAGAATCCGAGCTTGCTCTCCGTAACCGAGCCGCCGCAGCGCGGGCATTTGCCGAGCTCTTCACGACCGGAAGGAAAGAGGACTTCGGAGCCTTTGACGGGCTCATAAGTCCGGGTAAGTTCAGTCACCAGTTCGGAGATGTCTTTGAGGAACTCATCGGGAGATCCATCGCCATGCTCGATCTGTTTCAGCCTGTTCTCCCATTCGGCGGTAAGCAGCGGTGACTGCAACTGTTCGGGGAGCACGGTAATCAGCGAATTGCCCACCTGCGTGGGAACCAGATTTACGACCTTCTTGCTCTTGCGCCTCTCCACGAAACCGGTGGCGATCAGCTTTTCAAGAATTGCCGCACGGGTGGCGGGCGTTCCGAGCCCCTTGCGTTCAGCGTCATCCGGCATTTCTTTGGCTCCGGCTGTCTCCATAGCGGACAGAAGCGTGTCTTCCGTGTAATGCTTCGGAGGCTTTGTTTTGCCTTCCTTGATCTCAGCGCCAGCCGAGGTGAGAATGTCCCATTCCTTCAGGAACGGAAGGGGCTTGTCTTCCGTGTCCTGCTTCGCGTAGGTCTTCCAACCGAGGTTCAATACCTGCTTTCCCTTGGCGGTGAGCGGCGTTGCACCGCAGTCCATAGTGACAACGGTTTCCTCATAGCGGTACGGCTCGCACACCGCCATAAGCACCTGACGTGCGAGCAGGAGAAGAATCTCTCGTTCCCCAGCGGGGAGAGAATCCAGACTTGTGCTGCCGGCAACAAGGGTCGGGATAATAGCATGGTGATCGGATACCTTGGAACTGTCGCACACCTGACCGGAGAGGAAAACACTCGGAACGTCCAGCTCACAGATCCCGCCGCAGCAGAGGACAAGAGCCTTTACGCCGTCCTCCATATCATCCGTCAGATAACGGCTGTCCGTGCGCGGATAGGTGCAGAGCTTCTTCTCATACATGCTTTGGAGGTAATCCAGCGTCTGCTGCGCCGTGTAGCCCAGCAGTCTGTTTGCGTCCCGCTGAAGCGTGGTCAGGTCATAGAGCATAGGCGCTTTTTCAGCGTGTTCCTTATGCTCAACAGACTTTACGACGGTCTGCTGTCCGGTGCAATTCTCCCGAACCTTCTCAGCTTCCGCCTTATCGCTGTATTTTTCGCTGACGGCGGTGAAGTTCTCAAACTCAGCGGACACCGTGTAGAACGGCACCGGCTCAAACGCGCTGATCTCCGATTCGCGCTGCACGATCATCGCCAGCGTCGGAGAAACGACGCGCCCGACGTTCAAAGTTCTGTGATAGAGCACGGAAAACAGCCTCGTTGCATTGATGCCGACGAGCCAGTCAGCCTTGCTGCGGCAGACTGCGGATGCGTACAGATTGTCATACTCCTTGCCGTCCCGAAGATTATTGAAGCCGTCGATAATCGCCGAATCCTCCATCGAGGAAATCCAGAGGCGCTTCATGGGCTTATGGCAGCCCACAAGGTTATACACGGTACGGAAGATGGATTCGCCCTCGCGCCCGGCGTCGCAGGCGTTGATGACTTCCGCGACATCATCCCGGTTCATGAGCTTCTTCAAAAGGGCAAGCTGCCCGGCCTTATCGCGGCTGACCGCGTACTGCCAGTTCTCCGGCAGGATGGGAAGATCGGAAACACGCCACTTGCCATACTTTTCATCGTAGGCGTCGGCAGAGGCAAACTCCGCCAGGTGACCGAGGCACCAGGAAACGAGATAACCGTTCCCATCAAAATAACCGTCCTCGCGCTTCGTAGCACCGAGGACGGCTGCAATGGACTTAGCCACAGAAGGCTTTTCCGCAATCACAAGTTTATACATAGTCTGTTCTCCTTAATCGTTAGAATCGTTTTCGTCGTTCGCTTCGTCTGTGTCCGGCTCAACCTCATACTCTTCGTCTTCTTCGTCGCCGAAATCGTAATCGTCGAGATCAGAGCCGCCCTTGGTGTCCTGCTTTGGCTTACGGAACTTGAACCAGTAGAGTGCCGCGCCTCCGGCAAGCACAACGATCAGAATGAGAGGAAGCATACTGCCGGAGGACTTCTTTTCCTTTTCGGCAGGCTCCTTTTCTTCCTTTCCGGGATCATCCTGCGATTCAGGCTTGGTGTCCTCCTTCGCCGGTTTTTCGGCTTCCTTCCCCATACACTCGCTCATGTTGTTCTTGCAGACGGGACAGTCTGTATTGACTTCACCGGCAACGCATTTGTCCTTGCAGGTGCAGGCCGTAGTTTTACCCTTCACGTCCCCGTCGTCCATGAGGGAGAGCAGATCGGATTCGTCCACAAGATTCAGGAAATACACGTTTTCCGTCTCTCCAGCACGGTCGATGATGATATAAAAGGTGTTTCCGGCCTTGGTCTGGACGGTGATAAACTGCTTATCCTTCACGACCTTTTCATCCTGAACGTAGTAAGACTCGTCCTGAAGAATGTCGTCCACCAGCGTCATGTTGCCGCTCGGAGTAAGAGGCGTTCCGCCCCCGCCCAATAGGGAGAGGAAACCGGAAAGAATATCGTCCATACTGCCGATTTCTTCCGCGTCAATGTCCCAGGTGATCCCCGGACTACCGCCGCTGCCGGTTGGCATCGGAACATTCTCGGTAGAAATGTCGATGCTGTCGATGGCATCGGGCGGAGTATCTTCGCCGTCTTCGTTTGAAGCGTAGTAGCCGCCGTCAGAAGCGAATGCTGTCACGGAAACGACGGACAGACAGCACACCACCGCCAGCAGCAGGGCAAACAGTCGGGTTTTATTCTTCATTTTCTTCTTTTTCCTCCTCTGCGTAATCTGTCGGCGTCGGAAATGCAGTATCGTTCTTTCTCTGTTCCATCCGCTCGCGCAGTTCCATAAGATTTGCAAGCTGGTCAATGGTAAGACCGGTTTCCCGAACGATACCAACAATATCCGTGTTTTCAAGCCGAAGGATCTGATCGTCAAGTTTTTTTAGCTTTTCCTGCCAGGCTTCAATCCTGCTTGCAACCCTGGCTCTTTCGCTTTTGAGCTTCTCAATACGCGGGTTCACATTGCGTCCTCCTTTTCATGGATTGGGGAGACGCCCGAACGACAGGAAATGCGCCTGCCAGTAGCTTGTATTGGTCGAGGCGTACTGGATGGGGTCTCCGCAATGAATCATTTTGTTGTTGCCGACGTATATCCCGACGTGGGAAGCGCCGGTCGTGTCATAGGTGCCCTGGAAGAAGATAAGGTCGCCGGGTTTCACATTGGCGGATGAAACGGGAGTGCAAATACCGCGCAGCCCGTCCGCGCCGAGACGCCCGAAGTTCCATCCGACGCCGCAGTGGTTGCAAACCCACGAAACGAAGCCCGAACAGTCAAAGGACGTATCAGGACTGGAGCCGCCCCACACATAAGGATAACCGAGGTACTTTTCAGCCTCCGCAATCATCAGGGCAAACTGTTCGTCTTCCAGAGCCTCCGGGGGAATCTCATAATCCTCGTAATCGGCGTTGTAGTAGAGATCAACGTAATTGGAATCCGGGAATAAATCCGGCCTGTTGCCCAGCGTTGCCATATACATGGCGTACATGGAGAGCTGGCTTTCGGACATGATATAGACCGGAACATGCGACAAGTTGAAGTTTTCGAGCTTCACTTCGCAGATCGTGTAGGTGTACGGCACCTCTACGTCATATTCATACTGAACATATACGGTCTGGCCGGTGGATGGATCGGTTACAGGGGTGTAGCCGGTTCTCGTTTCCGTTCTGTATCGCGTCTCACTGGTTACTGTTTCGGTCAGAATATACTGTTTCTCGAAGAGCAGAGCGAGGGTACTGCCGATTTCATCAACCGTCCACTCGCCGCCCTGCAAGGCGGTAATCGCAGAAATCAGCACATAGGGATCGTGCTTGATTTCGTCCAAATCAAAGTGATACTCGTCGTAATCGTGTGTGCTCTCGTAATTTGCCAGCAGTTCCCGCAGATCATCTTCCATAGCGCAGTAAGCCGCTTCTGCCGAGAGCATATCCGCGTCCTCCAACGGATAAGTGGTTGTATTTACCGTGGAAGACAAACCCTCGAAGATCACGGAGCAAGATGAAACGATGGAGAGAATGAGCAGAATCAGAGCAGCTATGCCGCCGACGATCAGAAAGCCTTTCTTGTGACGGGAAATGAACTCACCGACCTTTTTCGTGCCTTCCGCCGTTTTCTCTGCCGCCTTTCCGGTCGCCTCAGATGCCTTGACCGTGGTTTCAGCGCCTTTGCCGGCCTTCGCTGCCGCGTATTCCTTCTTGATCGCGCGTTTCTGTTGTATCTTGGTATGCGGGTTTGAAGAGAAGCCTTCCGTCCTCTCATAATCCCTGTTCAACGCCCGGACATTGGCCTTATCAGCCGCTTCCTCCGCTTTTGCCGCCTCCCGGTAGGGCTTTTCCTGATGGGACCGGTGCGCGGTCTCCATCGTGCGGTAACTGTTCTCGGCACCTTCGGACATGGTATTCGCCGCTTCCGTGCCGGAATTGTCGTCATCGTTGGATTCCCGGATTTCCCTGTGAACAGTCAATCGGAGGGAATCCACGGACGCATCCTTGGAGAAGTGGGACAGCTTGGACGGCGGCTTTTTCTCTTCAAAAGACAGGCGCGTCGTGACTTTCCCATCAGAGTCAACGACGCGCTTTTTCACAGTCTTTTTCGGTATCTTCTTTTCGGCCTTTTCGAGCCTGTCCGCTGCCTTTTCAGCTTTTTCGGCGGCTTTTCGGATTACGGGATCGGCAAGCTCGTCTTCCGAGAATTGGAGCCGCGGAGCTCGTTTCGGCATACCGTGTCACCTCGCTTTCGGTAGGTCATTTGAGATACACCGCCGATTCGGTTTCACGTTCACCTTTACTGACGGTTTCATCAGCTTCCTTTTTCGGCACAAACGCCTCGATCTCCGGCACAAGCGCTTTGAAATGGCTTTTCCCCGCAGGC
>Ga0129306_1001758_pt1 | contig 22456 bp, 18 predicted proteins | sample P827metagenome_FD_94438 | JGI IMG/M metagenome (GOLD analysis project Ga0129306, IMG submission 94438) | Capybara group fecal microbial communities from Wisconsin, USA - P827 metagenome | ecosystem: Host-associated > Mammals > Digestive system > Large intestine > Fecal | place: USA: Wisconsin... | reverse complement strand
TTCGCCCAAAATACCTTCAAAAGAAATACTATCACAACAAATCGTACCTTTCAAGTCGAAATATTACAGTTTTTTCTGACATTTAGACATATTAGTAGCAACCGGACCGAAAAAATATCCGCGGGTTGTCGGCGGGCACATTTGTGATGGTGCTTTGTGCCCGGCGAAGGAAAAAAACGGGCGACCGAATTGGCCGCCCGAAGTTCGTTTATTGTCCCGTATATTTCTTGTATTCCGTCGATCCGATTGTGAGGGTGTTCCCGGAAACAGTGGTCTTCCACTGCTTGGGTTCTTTGTCGGAACGAAGTGTAAGCGTTTCTCCGTCATAGTAGTAGGTATTGGAGCCGCCTGAGGACCTGCCTGCATACCAGGCATCAAAATTATCTTCTACACTGTAATACTTTCTGTCCGAACCGCGATGATCCTTAACGGCCTGAATATCATATGTTCCGTCAGCATAGAAAATATAGAAGGTGGCAATCATGTATCCTCTCCACGTGCCGTCCGAATCCTGATCGACAACTTCTGCTTTTTCCGTACACCAAACGCCTACCAGTTCGGAACTCCTGTCTTTTGTGGACGAAGCAACGTAATTATCCGTGTTAAGGAGCTCGGAATAATCGTATTCATAGCTGTGCGTACAGTCGCCGGGAACGTTGTAGTAGAAGGTGCAGGTGCCGGAAAAGTTTGCAAAGTTGAAAGTTTGGACATAAGCAAGGGTGCCCGGATCCCAGTATTTTTCATCCTCGATGGGAGGGCCCTCGACCTTTAAATGCCAGATGGCTTCGGTAGGGGTTTCTTCCAGTTCCTGTGCGCCAAGGCCCGCATGGACCTCATGAAAGAGCACCGTTGATGTCTCTCCCTCCGCATGTTGCGGGCTGTACCAGAATTGAAGTTGGTCCGGAAAATAGAACGTAAAATCGATCATATCCTTGAATTTGATATCGATAAGAGAATCTTTTTCAAGAATAAAATCGGCATGAGTATCATCAAAAAGTACCAACTTGAATTTCGGTTTTCCTTCTTTGTTCCCGGAATCGGAATTGTTGTCTCCATTGGCGGAGAACATGCCGGTATTACCGCCGTCGGAGTTTTTATCCGCCTTGCGGCCCGTGCCGTCCTCGTCCGAAGTGTTTATGCCCTTTCTTCCGGTGTTTCCGTCACTTGCGCCGCAGGCTGCGAACGCAAACACGCAGCAAAGAGCCAGCAGTACCGTTGCGATTTGTTTGAGTTTTTTCATATTCCACCTCACACACTGTAATTTACCCCACTTGCTTATTATACCATTTCGCACGAATATTTTTGTATTTGAAGATATCATAGACCGAAGCCATTCAATCAAAGAGAATGAAATCTGTCTTCCAATTCTCTCAATCTTTTAAGTACTTCTTCAAAAGGAGGATATTCTCCATAAATCATAGCTCGCATAACTCCATAATCTGCTTCAAGCCTTTTAATACTATGTTCGGCCGGCATAAGTTTAATGGAATCCATTCTGGCCAGCTCATACTTTGCCCAGTTACGCGGATAGAATTTCCGTTTAAATTCGGCCACCTGCAACAGTAAGTCAGGTTGCTTCAATGCTTTTTCCAAAACATTTGTCTTAGACATACAATACAAATCGTAATAGTGTCTGGAATAGCGGTCGGGAATTCTTGAATTTTCCGGTCTGGAGGCTTCCTGGTGAAGAATGGTTGCTTTCTCCCAAAATGTACGTTCAGCTGTAGTGGTCAGAACCGGAGTTTCTGCTTTTTCAAACACAGCAGGATAGTTTTCAGCAATGTATGACTTGATCTTAACAATATGTGTAGGTGTCCATGCGGCCATGGCTCCGATTTCAAGCCTTATTTCATTAAGAATTGAACTGTCGGAAAAAGAATTCGGGTACTTAAAATGAACCGTTCCAGCATCATCTTCGGTGATAAATGCATCAACTGTTATACCGAGTTTTCCTCCCATATCAGCCCTGAATACCGGAAGAAAATCGTCTTTGAGAAAGGCAAACAATCTCTGTTTTGCATCTTCCAAAAATTGCTGTTGCTTTGTATTTGAACGTTCTTCCCAAGGCTCATTCATTCTATAGCCCAATACGCGCCAGTCGAGGACTAAATCTATATCTTCAGAAAAGCGCTCTATCAATCCGTATGCCTTTGAAAGAGATGTGCCACCTTTAAAAGCTAAGGCCTCCTTCCATTTGCATTCATGAAATAAATAATCCAAGCAAAAGCAAACCCAGAAATCTTTTTCTACGATTGCCTCTGCAATCTTTATCTTTCCTGCAGTTGCAATAATCAGCTCCTGACGTTCATTTTCGGGGAGTTTTGCTATTCTATACATTCTTTTCCTCTCTGTAAATCAGTTTTATCAATTCATATATCCAGGATGTGCAGTGCTTCGTTTCCTGAATCATGGCTTCTTTTTCCTCAGGTGAAAGAAACGCGGATATTTTCCGAATCACCGTTTCATCAATGTTGTCCTTTCCTATTGCTTTCAACGCTTGAATAATAACGGCAGATTTGTCTGATACCTGCGTGAGTTCAGTGTTCTTGTCCGTATGTTTAAAGGTTATGCCGATGCCATCGTACTCATATGTTTTGTACGGACCGTCGCTAATGTATTCATAGTTAGCGGGAACCTGTGTCGACAGCCCCAAAATATTAAGTGCCGTTGCACCGGAAGGAACTATACTCCATCCGTAACTGCGAGCTATCGCCTCTGCTATATCGCTGATTCGGGGAGGTATATTCTCTTTTAACAGTGTGCTGTATCGGGGTTTCATATAGATGCCACGCATTATTCTTAACAGTTTTCCGTTGTCTGTCATGCGCTTTAATATCATATGGAGTGTTTTTGAATCTGCAATATCAGCAAAATCAGATATTCCAAACACAGTACCGCTATCATATTTTTCTATTCTTTGTTTTGCCATTTCGGCATAATTCGGTCTGCTCATATAGAACTCCTTTGTTGAAAAAAGTATATAGTTTTTTCAACAATATGTCAACAGCCCAAGCATAACCGTCCATCATTTTGTCACGATTATTATACAATTATCGTGACAAATTCATAAGTTGATTCCATAAAACGGGCTGAGAAACCATATCCCCCCGCCCGGGGAGGCCGCGGAGTTTTTGAGGGACCTTTGCGGCTCACTTAATGAGAAGTGCCTTTCATGGGCCGTCACGAGGATTGTTTGAGCCCAAGCGCACGATGTAGAACGTGTGGATTGTGAAAAAGTGTAAGCGCGCGGCGAGTCTCGCAGTGGCGGTCCGTTCAGGAAAGGTGCTTCGAATTTAGTGAAGAGCAACCGGACCGAAAAAATTGCCGCGGATCCCCGACGGGCACGTACGTTTGGCCACGTGGGCATAGAATGAGCAACTCAAGTCCACAATCTGCATATTTATTTTCCCCTCCCCGTTGCCATATAATACAAGTGCCGAGAAATGGCGGATACAACTTGCTCAAGAAGGACAGTCTGATGAAGATCAAAGACAGCTATGTGAAAATCAAATTGGAAAATACCCCCAAGACAGACCTTTCGGAGGTCAGGGCGCTGATTGAGCGCATGGCGGGGAAGAAATATGCCGAAGTTATCGTGCTTGAACCTTGTGAGGACGATGGCTTCGATTTTTATGAGGTGAGTGACAAAGACGGTAAAATCGTGATCCGCTCTGCCACGGGCGTCGGCTTTGCGAGCGGTTTTAATGCTTATCTTAAGGAGCGCTGCGGGTACAGCGTAGGAATGCTTTGTACGAGCGGGAAACTTCCGGAGGTTCCGCCTATGACAGGGGAGCCGCTTAAGCGGAAAAGCAGGTTTTTGTACAGGTACTTTTTTAACTACTGCACCTTTTCCTACACCTACGCGTTCGACGAGTGGAGCGACTGGCAGAAGACGCTCGATTATCTCCTGCTTTCGGGCTACAACGTGATCCTGAATCCGGTCGGAAACGAGAGCGTGTGGCGGAAAACCCTGCTTTCTCTTGGCTATACGGAGAAGGAGGCCGATGATTTCCTGTGTGGCCCTGTGTTTTACGCGTTTGAGTGGATGATGAACCTGACGGGTTTTGCGGGCGGAGTGCCTGCCCGGTGGTACGAAGAAAGAAAGACTCTCGCAGGCAAGATCAACCGCCGCCTGCACGCTTTCGGAGCCATGACGGCAAAGCCCGGGTACGCGGGCATGGTTCCTGCGGATTTCGGAGTGCATTATCCATCGGCTAAGATCATTGAGCAGGGCAAGTGGAACGGTTTTGTGCGCCCTGCGATTTTGGAGGCGGATGACCCGCTTTTTGATAAGGTTGCAAAGGCTTACTACGCCGCAAGCCGTGAGATTGAGGGTTCCGAAAATACACACTTTTACTCGATAGACCCCTTCCACGAGGGCGGAAAGTCCGAGGGAATCGACCTTTTTGCTTTTTCGAAGAAGGTATATGAGAAGATAGCGGAAGACGATAAAAACGCGGTCTGGATGCTTCAGGGCTGGACCAAGAACCCGAAGGAAGAGCTGGTTTGCGCCATTCCCGACGGACATGCGCTTGTCGTGAACCTTCTGTCGGAGACCAATGCGGGACCCGGCCTTTTTGCCGGAGCGCCTTGGTGCTTCTGCGCGGTCTGCTGCTTCGGCGGGCAGTACAATTTCCAGGGAGACGCGGAGACACTGCTTACGGGGCCGCACCGCTGTCTTTCGGATGAAAACACCAATCTCGTCGGAATCGGATATATGCCCGAGGGTGCGAACTGCGTTGAGTTTATTTACGAAGTGCTTTCGTACAATGCTTTTGCGAAATCTGGCGACCTCGACGAATTCATCCGCTACTATTTGACCACGCGCTACGGCGTTTATAACGAAAAGCTTGCAGGCGCCTGGAAACGCTTTTGCAGGGAGGTTTTGAACGGAAAGCAGCTCATAAGCGGCGAATCCGCTCTGTGCGCGCGCCCTTCGCTCACGGTTCAGAACACATCCCGCTGGGGTTCAAAGCCCAACCCCGATGTCGACCAGAGCGTGCTGCTTGAATATATCGATGTTTTGCTCTCCGAATATGATGCGCTTAAAGATAACCCTGCCTACAAGAAGGACCTCATGGAGGCCGCCAGGCAGGCCGTCAGCAACCTTTCCTGGCACTATGCACATGAAATTCAGGCAGCATACGCCGCAAAGGATCTTTCGGCGGTTTCACGCAACGGAGCTGAGCTTCTTTCGCTCTTTGACACACAGATTGCAATTGTTTCGACCGATGCCGACATGATGCTCGGCAAATGGCTTAACAAAGCAAGAAAACTCGGCAGGACTCCCGCCGAGAAGACATATTTTGAATGGAATGCACGCCTGCTTGTTACACTCTGGGGTGACCGCGAGGGCGCCGATACGCTCAGGGACTATGCCGCCAGAGAGTGGCAGGGACTCCTCGAAGACTTCTACAGACCCCGCTGGGAAAGTTTCATCTCGCGTCTCGAGCTTTCGCTCTTAACGGGTAAGCCCTTAGAGCCCATCAACAGCTACGACGAGGAGCTTCCCTTCACATACCGCAAGAACTCATACCCCACCGAGCCCGTCGGCAACCTCAAAACCGCCGTCGCCGCGGCTCTTCAAAAAATCAGGGCGGCCCGCTAGCCGCCCTGAAGGGGAATCACTTATCCCAACTTGTTCACAAACTCGCGAATAGAATTATCATTTCGAGCAAATTCAATTACAAAACCTCCTCATCGAGCGCCTTTGAAATCATCTTGCTCTTTGGAAAAATGGAAGCATATTCCTGTATACGTCCTATCTCAAGATTTTCAATTATATCCCGATAATTTATTATGATTTCTTTATATAGGTCAAATGGCATAGTATTTTTGTTTCGGAGTAATTCAATGAGCATACGTTCCTTGTCATAGATTCGAACCATAGCTCCATCTATCTCTTTTTCCTCGATTCCAAGCCTAAATACATCATCTTTGATGTATATCTGATGAACTCTCTCATCCGTCAGTCTTGCAGATTTGGAAGGAGTTGCCAGATCGTACTTCTCAGGTATTATATTGGTCATACCGTGACAGTAAAAAGCATATTCGCCGCTCAAAACAGCTTTGGGATATTTTTTCATAATAATCCCAAGTTCCGGTGCTTTTTTCTCTGTCGAATATACTCCGTCTTCCTGCTTATACAGTTTTCTGTCAGACAAAGCACGGCTGAGCTTATACTCACTTCCAAACTTGTTTATTGCTTCGTAATATGAAAGTAACATTCGTGTAAACCTCGGTAAAAAAACAATTTTAACCTATATTTACCTAAATATACCTTTCGCGTTCGATTTTGTCAAGGTAAACCTCGGTAATTTTTGAATTTTTACCGAGGTTTGCATCAATATATATCCCCCGCCCGGGGAGGCCGCGGATCACGGGCTTTTGGTAATAATTCTGTAACGCCTCTAAACTATAATCTTTACGATGGGTTTCTGGGGTTATTTTTGTGTCAAAAAAAGGAGGAGGCTGTAAATGGAGAAAGGTAATCAACAAAGAACTACCAAGATTAAGAACAAGCTTCTGCTTTTTCTCTTGCCGGTCGTTGTTCTTACGATCCTGGTACTGGTAATCATTTCAGGCTATCTGTCGAGTAAGAGCCTGAAAACCATGGCAACATCGGAACTTAATTCTTCGATCTCCAATCAGGCGGACAATATCGAGTCCTGACTTGCGGAGAATCTTGCAAACTTTAACACCGTAAAACTGTTGATCGAGAAGACCGCGCCGGACGATGCGGAACTTCAGGAAATCATCGATTCCTGCTACGGCTTCAACTCATATTGTAAAAACGGCCCTTACGTTGCCTACCGGGACGGACGTTACTTTAAGGCCGCAAATTCTTCAAAATCTCTCGAGAATGCTACAAATCAGGAATGGTTCAAACAGGGTATCACCAGAGTGTCCCTCGCTTACGGCAGCACCTATAAGGATTCCGACGGCACCAACGTAATCAGTGCTTCGGGTCTTCTTAACGACGGTTCCAACCGTGTAAAAGTTTTCGCCGCAGACCTCACCCTCGATCAGATAAGCATAATCGTCAATTCCCGTGTAAAAATGGACAAGGCGGCTTCGTTCCTGGTGGATATAACCGATAAAACGATCCTTGCCCACAGAGATGCCGCCAAGGTTTCTTCGAAACTGAATGAATCCGACAGCAACAAACTTATGGCTTCCATTGCGGGCCGCATAAAGAACCGTAACTACGGAACCGCCACCATGGCAGGATACGTGGTTGCCTTTAAGACCATCGCAGGTACCGACTGGGTGCTTGTTTCCTATGTTGACCAGAAGGTCATCATGAAGGACGTTAACAGCCTTATCGTGACACTTGCCATCGTAGGCGTGATAGCCATCGCCCTCATAGTCCTGATCATAAATCTCATGGTATCGCGTATCGTTGCACCTCTTGACGGCATCACAAAGAACATCGCCGACAGGTCCGAAGGCGATTTCACCATCGAAGTCAAGAGACAAAGCAACGACGAAATCGGTCTCATGAGCGAGAAGGTGGGCGAATTCGTATCGAGCATGCGCGGTATGCTTGCCTCCATCAACGAAGAATCCATCAAACTTAAGGAACAGTCCGACAGCTCCAGCGAAGTTTCCAGGGGCATGTACGAAGCCTCCCAGGCTCAGTCCGAAGCCATGCAGAACCTTAACAATACCGTGGATCAGCTGGCAGTTGCGGTTAACGAGATTGCTGAAAGCGCCACCACTCTTGCAATGGTTGTGGCAGACACCAGAGACAATTCGCGTCAGGCCAACGACAGCATGAAGGAAACCGTAGAAATCAGCCGAAGCGGCCGTGAAGATATGGAGCAGCTGGCCAAGGCCATGGAAGACATCAAATCCGGCAACAACGAACTTGTATTATCCATCAACGAAGTCGGCAAAGCATCCGAAGAGATCACCAAGATCGTGGGCCTTATCGCAGAAATCGCGGAAGAGACCAACCTTCTTTCTCTCAATGCTAGTATTGAGGCTGCAAGAGCGGGTGACAGCGGACGCGGCTTTGCGGTTGTCGCCACTGAGATCGGTAAGCTGGCTCAGAACTCAGCCCAGAGCGCCGAGAACATTTCCAAACTTATCAATGACGTAAGCACCGCTATTTCCGGAGTTGTAAAACAGGCCGAGAACAGTTCAAAGAATATCGAAAAGAACGGCGAACTCATAGGCGAAGCGGTCAAGACCTTTGACAGGATATACACCAACATCGAAAAATCCAACGAACTCATAGACCTGATGATCCAAGATGTTCAGAAGGTTGACGACGTTGCCACCAACGTGGCCGCCATTTCCGAAGAACAGGCAGCAAGTACCGACGAAATCCTTGAGACCAGCAGACAGATGGTTGAGCAGGCAGACAGCATCACCAAGCACAGCCACGAGGTTTCCGACAACTCCCATGAGCTTGCCAAGACCTCCGAAACGCTCACATCCTACGTTAACAGGTTCAGAATCTGAGGCAGAAAGGAGGAAAGCTGATATGAAAAATGTGATAAAAAGATTATTGATTACAGTTCTTGTGACGGCTCTCTGCATTGCTTCTTTTACAGGCTGCGGCTCCTCGGGTGCAGGCGGAGGCGGCAAAGTAAAGATACTTATGACTCTCCACGATGACACGGATACCTTCTTAAATACCCTCACGGAAGGCATGAATCAGAAGGCACCGGGCCTGGGCGTAGACCTTGAAACGGTTTACTGCGGAGGTGATGCGGGAGTACAGAGACAGCAGATAGAAAAGGCTGCTTCCGGCGGATATGACGCAGTGATCTGCCGTCTGGCCGACGCTTCCACCATCCTGCAGATGGAGATCGCTGCGGGCGACGTGCCCATAGTTTTTATAAACAACGAACCCAGCGCCGATTATCTTAAGCCGGACAAATTCATATACGTCGGTTCCTTTGAGCAGGATGCCGGACGTTTCCAGGCTGAATATATCTGGAACGGCCTCGGAAAACCCTCATCCCTTAATGTCATCATCATGGAAGGCATGAAGGGACATGCGGCGGTTCCCCAGCGTACCAATGCGGTTAAGTATTTCTTTATGGACAACAACGTAAACGCCAACATTGTATTTGCGGATCACGGCGACTGGTCCGATACGGTGGCCTATGATAAGTTAGAGATCTTCAAGCTCACCGAGCAGCCCTTCGACTGTATCATCTGCAACAATGACCCCATGGCCATCGGCGCCATAAAGTGGCTCAAAGATAACGGCTATGATACCCACAAGATCCTGGTTGCAGGTATCGATGCCACCGACAGCGGGTGTGATGCCATCCGAAGCGGCGACCTCTTCATGACGGTACTGCAGGACACCGCAAAGCAGGGTGAAGCGGCTCTCAGAAGTGCCGTGACCCTTGCCAGGGGACGTTCCTTAAAGACACTTGAAGGTTCCACCGAAGATCTTAAATACGTGTGGGTGCCCTTCGTTCCCATTACTCCTCAAAACATAAATCAGTACATCCACTAAACAAAACAAGCCCTCCGGTTTAACGCCGGAGGGCTTTGATATTTACGGTATTCTTGCTATCAGGGCTTCACCCTCTGTTTTTAACTCTTTTCTGTCAAGCTTATAAGTGGGTTGAAATTTTGCTACCTCCGCCCAGAAAGCCTTAGAATGATTCATTTCCTTTAAGTGGCAGAGTTCATGCACTATCACGTATCGCATCACGTTTGCCGGTAACAATACAAGCAGGCAGTTAAAGTTAAGATTCCCTGTCCCGGAACAGCTCCCCCACCTGGACCTTTGGGCCCGTATGGAAATACGCCCGTATGTCGCACCCATTTCGGCAGCAATCCTCTCTGCCAGAGGCGGGATTGTTTGGCGTGCTTTCTTTTTTATTTCTTTTAGTTCTGTATCCGTGAAGGGTTCCGAATCGGAAGCGGCACTCTTTGAAAGCACCCGCGCGCGAGCCTCCAAAACCCAGTCCATTTTTTCCAAAAGAAACTGCTCCGCCCTTTTCTTTGTACAAAAAAGCGGAGCACGAAGGACGACGGTTCCGTCCCTTTTTATGCTGATCCCGACAGTTTTCCGCCGGGATCTTATGAAGGTATATTCAAGATCCATGATCAAAAGTCTTCCGTTTTTCCCTTTAGGTAAGAAGCCCCGCCAGGTAATAAAGCACCGCGGTCTCATTATCCTGCCAGATCCGAAGGCTTCTTTCCGCCGCGCACACCAGATACCCCTTTATCTCATCCTTCTGCCTTACGGCAACCACCAGAACGGATTCAAGGCCGCGACCCTGGAGGGTTTCTTTAAAGACCGGCGCATCCTTTGAAAGATGTTCAAGGGTACTTCCGGAAAAGACATCTCCCGTAACAAGTTTTGAAATATCGGAGGCATCACCATTATATCCCGGATCGTTTACACTTCTCAATACCCCGTCCTCTTTTACGTAGAAAAGATCCCTGATCTTAAGTATCTCAGAAAGAAGGGGCATGGCAGCCTTAAGCTTACCCTCAATGGTCTTTGCCTTTTCCGTGGCCCGCCTTATATCCTGCATATCGGTAAAGACGCCGTTTTTGGCGATCTTAGTGATCTCCACGTCTTTATGTTCCGCTTCGTTATACACGTTGAAGCAGTTACGGCCCTTGCTTTTTCCGAGATAAAGCATCTTATCGATTATTCCGAAAAGATCGGTGAAATTATCGGCATCCTTCGGAAACGTGGCACTGCCGGAGGTTCCTGTAACGAAAGCGGAGCCGTTTTCGAAGTCCACTTCGATTCTTAAGGCCGCACCTCCCGTGTAGAGCCCGTTAAGGAAATCCGTAACCTCCGGAGCTTCCGTGTCCTTTAAGTTGATGAGCAAAAGTTCGTCGCCACCGAAACGTCCGGCAAGTCCGATGCCGTCCAGCGCCTCCGCCAGACTCTTTGCAACCGTAGAAAGCACCAGATCCACGGCTATATGGCCGAAGCTGTCGTTAATGTATTTAAAGTTGTCAAGATCCAGCATGATAAACGTAAACGGCGTCTGCTCCGAAATAAGTGAACGGACGAATTTCATGGAATATCCGCGGGAAAGGATTCCGGTCAAAGGATCCAGTATCTCGTCAAGACTGACTTCGTCTATGATATGGTCAAAAAAGGCAAATTTCCTGAGTTTGTCTACATCATAAACCCGCCTTGAGTGTTCCGAACCGTTGTTTCTGCGAAGCACATCCGTGATATCCACGAAACTTCCTACGAGGCCCACTACTTTGTTACCATCGTACAAAGGACGTTTTGAGGCTATGATATCTCTTTCTTCGCCCCGGACAATACACTTTCCCTGAACCTTGTAGGTACTTCTCCCTCCAAGGACCAAAAGCTCATCCTGTTTGAAAGGTTCCGGGTCCGAATGCCACCCCATGTCTTCATCTGTTTTTCCTATCAATTCGTCTGCTGATTTAAAACCGTAGAAATCAAGAAATGCCTGATTCACTCCCAGGAATCGACGCTTTGCGTCCTTCCAGAACACACAATCCTGAGATGTGTTTATGATACTGTCAAACAGCTCGACTGTCATTTCCATAAGTTTACGCTCCTTGCTGATTTTCCTTTAATAATATCAAACCCAATCTAAACAAATTATTAAAAATGGAGGGCGCCCACCCTCAGATTCTTAAGCGTCTCACGAAAAAGGTCGAAATGGGCCGGTACTTGATGTACCGACCCTTTATTATGCTACTTTTTAAGGACTTCGCGGCCCTTACGGATAATGGCTTCCGCCAGCTGTTGTGCCGACTCTTCGTCCCTGCTTCTGATGGCATCGATGAGTTTCTTATGAGCCTCTGCCACAGTCTTCAGATCCTCGGGGCAAAGCTCGTAGTGTCGTTTGATAAGAACTTTGATTATGGTTTCAAAACCGCTGAAAATCACGCTCAAAAAAAGATTTCCCGAGGCCTGGGTAAGTCTGTAGTGGAAAGTGTACTGAGCGTTGGCGCTTTCTTCCGGCGATACGTTCATGCGTCCCAAAAGCTCTTCCATCTTTTCAAGGGTAGATTCATAGGCGTTGGTGCAGGCAAGTTTTGCACTTTCTTTTTCGATAAGGATCCTGAAATCCACCATATTAAGCAAAAGATTCTCATCAATATCGCTGGAGCCGTATTTCATGAGCACATCTATGGCCTGGGGCGTGGGATTCTTCATAAAATCCGCCACCCGGGTTCCGTGACGGGGTTTGATATCCACAAATCCCATGGAGTCAAGCTGCACAAGAGCCTGATTGATGACGCTTCGGCTGATGCCGGTTTCTGCGGCAATCTCGCGCTCCGGAGGGAGCTTGTCTCCGGGCTTTAATTCACCCGAAATGATCTTATGAAGCATATCGTCCGTAAAGGCTTCTTTTACCGACTTAACGTTTATCGCGGAAAACAGTTTTCCCATTTATCCTCCTAAAAACAGGGGCCCGGCTGTTGTTTCAGTCGGGCCCGAACTTACTTAATAATTTGCAACAGGTACATCTATTATAACATCGCTCAAAGGATATGCAATGCAGGGATGTATCCAGTTGAACTTCTTGTCCGCCATTCTTCTTCCGTCGGCTTCCTCAGGGATGAACACGTTACCGGAAACAAGAAGGGAATGACACCATCCGCACTCACCGCTTCTGCAGTTTGAAGGAGCCTTGATGCCTGCTTTTTCCATTGCAACAAGAAGGGTCTCAGAACTCTTACAGGTGATCTTTGTCTCGTTTCCTCTGATCCTTACGGTAAGATTGTAGGTTTCAACCTCTGTCTTTGCGGGGTACTTAGGATTCTTCGAAGGATCGCCGTACTCACCGGAAAGCTCCTTACGAAGTCTTCTGGGCTTAAGATTAAGAGGCTTAAGGGTCTCGTCTTCAAATGCATACAGGCCCTTGGGTCCGCACATGAAGATGGAATAATCTCCCTCGGGTGCATATTTCTTTACGATATCAAGTGAAATAAAGCCGTTTTCATAACCCTCAATGTTTTCATCGGACAGGACATGTACTACCTTAACCCGTCCGCCACTCTTTGAAGCAAGGGAATCAAGTTCGTCCTTAAGAAGGATTGCGTCGTGCTTGCGGCTCCCGTAAAGGATGGTAAGATTGAAATCTTCGTTGCCGCTTACGATGGCTGCAGCCATGGAATGGAAAGGTGTGATTCCGCTTCCGCCTGCGATGGCAACCACGTTCTTTGCATCACGCAAAGGCTGGTAAGTAAAGTTTCCGAGGGGGCCTGACATGGTAACCTTGGTTCCCACCTTCCAGTTTTCAAGGATCCAGGGTGCCGCAAAGCCCTTGGGCGTTTCCTTTATGGTAAAGGTGTAGGTGGATTCTTCCGCCAGGGCATCCGCAGGGTCGCTCTGAAGTGTGTAAGGTCTCTGTATCGTGGATCCGTTGATCTCAAGATCGAAGCAGATGTACTGACCCGCTCTGAAGAAAGCAAGGGAAACGGTTCCTTTTTCTTTGTCCGCTGCTATGGTGTAGGTCTTTGCTCCGGGCTGTTCCTTGATCTCTTTGATCACGCCGTACTGAACTGCGGGGTGAAGAGCCTTTGCAAGGATGTTTGGTCTGTAAATTGAGGTAGGAACGGTGTCCGCAGCCTTCTCGATATGTTCGGTTCTGGTTTCGGCCAGTTTCATGAACGGACCGGGTCCCAAACCTTTAAGACAGGATTTATCGTAATTGTATTTCATGTTTTATTTTCCCCCCTTCATGTCCTGCAGCATGTAGCGTGCCTGCTCGGCTCCGGAAAGAATGGCCTGACTGTAACCATCCATCTGTGTGCCGTGGCCGCCTACGAAACGCAGGCCCCTAATGGTGTAATCCAGCTTGTGTCCCGACATAACTCTTGCGAACATGCCGTCCCAGCTGATGGGAGAATAGCCGTAAACGTCGCCCATAGGGGTTCCCAGGTATCTTGCCCAGGTTTCGGGAGTTGCAACAACAACTTCCTCGATGTGGTCGCGAACCTTAACGCCCATGGTCTTCTCAAAGTGATCGAGGGTCCTTTCAAGGAGCCAGTCCTTGAGTTTGAAGTAATCCTTTACTTCCACGTTCTTCATTACATCGTCGGTATAGAAAAGTGAGAACTGCAGGCTGCAGGTTCCCTTGGGGGTGCAGTCCGGAATGGCCTCGTTGATGACCGTGAAGCAGTATTCGACGGAATCAAAGGTTCTCATGTTTTCAAACTGTTTTGAGTTATCGCCGGTGGTACGTACAAAGGTGTCGTAGCCCTTAAGTCCCAGCTCTTCCATGCTTGCATCAAGGCCTAAGAAAATGGCTGCCGTAGACTGGGCGATACGCCTTGAGTTCATGGACTGTCTGTCACGCTTGGGAACCTCGTCGTGAGGGATCATGCGGTCAAAAACAACATGGGGCATCAGGTTCGAAAGAACATAGTCCGTTTCAATGTAGGTGCCGTCCGTAAGTTCTACACCGTGAACGCTGTTTTCCCTGACATCGATCTTGGCTACTTCCGAATTGTACCAGATCTCGCCGCCGAATTTTCTGATCACCGCATCCATGGCGATGGTGATTTCGTGGCTGCGCATCTTAGCGATCCAGGGCTTCTGGGTAAGATAGGTATAGGTCATGAAGGCGTACACCGCAAAGCTCATTTCCTTGGAATTTGCAGATACATAGTCCCAGTAGGACTCGTAGATTTCACGGGCCATATCCGGAACACCGATACGCTTAAGCATATCGTCTGTGGAAACGGGAACAACCTTCATCAGGTCTCCGTATTTAAGAAGCATTTCAACCTTGTGAATGCCTTCGGGTTCGTTGTGATACTTGGCAAGCCAGTCAACACCGTCGCAGATCATACGTGAAAGTTCCATGACGGTCTCCATGGATTTTCGGCTTCCGGGAACGTAGTTTTCCATGGCATCCACGAATTCCTTTACTCCGTCGGGCATGAATACTCTGAAGGACTTTCCTTCTTCGGTACTTACGGAACTGAAGGCTTCGTTTACGGGAACCCAGTCCACATCCACGCCGTAATCTTCATCAAGAAGCTTTCTTACCGCACCTTTCTCTTTACCCATCTGGCAGAGTTCGTGAAGTGTCGCTTCGAACTCGAATCTGCCGCGTACAAAGCTTGTGGCGCATCCGCCGGGAAGATTGTGCTTCTCAAGCAGCAGGACCTTCTTGCCTGCTTTTGCCATATAAGCCGCCGCCGAAAGGCCTCCGTTACCGGCGCCGACCACTATGACATCATAGCGTTTAGCATCCATATTTCTGTTCTCCTTTATAATTTTTTGCTATACGTTGGTGTGTGGTTATACCACCAATGATATTATAAATTAAGAAGGAGATAAGTCAACACAGAACATTTATATGGCCGGGCCTCAGACAGTGTTCTGTTTTATCAGATCTTTTATTACTTCTCCCGCAATGATAAGTCCCGCAACGGAAGGCACGAAGGCCGTGCTTCCGGGCGTGGCTCTGCGTTTATGGCCGTGACGCTCTGCATTTTCGGAGCAGGTTTCGTCAGGACGGTTCTCGATTCCGGGATTCTTTACTTCCGGATTTTCGGTTTCCGGAATTTCAATCGGGGTAATCGGCATCTCCTCCGAATAAACCACCTTCAGTTTCTTAATGCCCCGCTTCTTAAGTTCTCGGCGCATGACCTTTGCCAATGGATCTATATTTGTTTTATAGATGTCGGCAACCTTGAATTGAGTAGGGTCCAGTTTGTTCCCCGCTCCCATGGAACTTATGATGGGAACGTTCTTTTCCTTACACTGCATCACCAGCTCTATTTTGGCCGTAACGGTGTCGATGGCATCCACCACATAATCATATTCATCAAAGGGAAATTCGGTCGCATTTTCGGGCAGGAAAAAGCATTGGCGGGTATTCACTTTGGCTTCCGGGTTGATGTCGAGAATTCGTTCCTTCATGACCTCTGTTTTGTAACGACCCACGGTCTTGGAAGTAGCGATAATCTGGCGGTTTATGTTTGATTCGCAGACCTTGTCATCGTCTATCAAATCAAGGGCACCTACGCCGCTTCGCGCCAACGCCTCGCAGACGTATCCACCCACACCGCCTATTCCGAACACCGCCACGCGGCACCCGGACAGCCGTTTCATAGCAGCTTCTCCAATTAATAATTCAGTTCTTGAAAATCGATCTTGCATGCTTTATCCTTTGAACCTCAGGGACGGGGTTACAGGTTCATTTTTTGAACCGTCGACCCCGTCCCCGCAGATTAATGTTTTGCGCCGATTTCGAAGTGGCGTTTTACGATTCCTATGTCTACCTTGCTGTAAGGGCCGCCTTTGTCGATGAAATCCACGGATTCATCGGCGTTTAAGCGGATTACGAATTTCTGCTGGTTGATGGCTGTAGGAGCTAAGAGAGCCAGTTCCACGCCCTTTGTAAACCAGTCGGGTGCCGTTCCCGCAACCTCAGTAACCTGTTCGGGCGTTTTGCTCTTATGCGCTCTTCCTTGATCCGCGCCGTATCCGATGGCGATGGAAATAACCAGTTTCTCGCCGTCTGCGATTTCCGCATCCAGATTCTTTCTGTTGAAGGTTCCCGCCCAGCAGGTGTTAAGTCCTATGCTCTGGGCAAAAAGAACGAGTTTCTCACCGTAATATCCGATCCTTTCTTCAAGGTCTTCCGCATCCTTACCCACACAGGCAATAACGCTGGGAGCAGAGTTTAACCCCATGGCACGATTGAGAAGTTTATTGTAGGTGTTACCCGCATCTTCTACAAACTGAAGGTGAAGATTTCCTTCTTTGTTCAGTTCTTCAATCATTTCTTTGATCTGTGCAACCTTCCCCTGCTCAATGGGAGTCGGCTTGTAATTTCGCACAGAATGTCTTGCTTTGATTACTTCGATTTCATTCATTTGTTTTCCCCTTTCTGTTTTTTTATAAAGACCCGAAGGAATCAAGAAGACAGTGTATCCTCTCGATCTCTCCCGGAACGTAGAGATGCCGGCTGCATTCCTTCATGCAGGGCTTTTCATTGCAGTTCTTACAGTCCTTCCAGGTCTGTTCCAGATCCATCTTAAGCTTGTTGGCGGCCCAGAATTCCTTTCCGAGATTAAAGTAATTGAACTGGCGGAAGCTGGTGTGTATTTCATGCCCGTAGGGACAAACGCACTTTTCACAGCGGTCGCATCCGATGGGTTCAAAGTTCTCTCTGAGCCGATCAAGAACCTCCTCGAATTCAAAATGCACTGGTGTATATTCTTTCGCAAAGGCGTCCTCGCACTGTTCAAAGGTACCCACACCAAGAAGGGCGCAGGAGAAGGGATATTCATGGACTCCGCCAATAAGTTCCGCAATGGTAAAGGGTCCGATCAGCAAGCCTGCAGCGTAAACTTTGTTAAGTATAAAGCCTTTGTCCCTGAAGGCTGCTTCTTCCCTGATACGGTCAAGCATGCCCCGCTCCAGGATGTTGCCGCTTCCCTGAAGGATATCGACCCTCGGATCCAGGGCGCCACGGCGCAAAACCGAATAATAATGGGAGGCGATTCCCGTAAATCCTATCTTTCCTTCGCGCTTTAAGTCATAAAGAGCATCCAGGGCTCCTCCGGGGCTGAAGACTTCATCCACGTTGCTGTCATCCACCTGATGAACGAAATAAATGTCCGGCCTTGTTCCCAGATTCTCCGCAGATCTAAGAGCCTCGCGGTAAATGTCTCCGCCGCCGTAAAACCTTGCTTTGTCCGAAATAATAACTTTGGAGCGGTCGATGGTTTTGACAAATTCGCCAAGTTTGTATTCCGCATCGCCGTACTCTTCGGGAATGGCGGTGTCGTAGAAGTTACAGCCGTAATCAAAGGCCTTCCTCATGATGGCTACCGCGGTGTCTTTATCGGGGCTGAAATATTCGGGCAGTACCGGCACACGGCCGCTCAAAATGGGTATGGTGCCAAAGCCCAGCTCCGACACCCTAAGGCCCGTTTTTCCAAGTTCTCTGTATCGCATGTATGTGTCCTTAGTATTATAAAGATTCTTCGACTCCCTTCGGTCGCTCAGAATGACATAGTGAGCCCGATTGCTCAGAATGGCATAGTGAGCCCGGTTGCTCAACGTGATAATTTACAGAATGCGAAGGCGTTGTCGGCGACCTTCGTGTCTTTGCCGACCACCACTTCCGTAAGCCCGTCGCAAAAAGCAAAGGCTTCGGACTCGATTATCTTAACCGAGTCGGGAATGACAAGTTTCTTAAGTGATTTGCACCTGAAGAAAGCTCGCTCGGGTATCTTTTCAAGACGGCTTGAAATGTGAATTTCCTGAAGGCTGCTGCAGTGCTCAAAGCAACGGTTACCGAGCTCCCTCAAATTGTCGGAAAGGTCGATGGACTCAAGGGACTGACAGCCCGAAAAGGCCATGGCTCCGATACTTTCGACCGCGCCCGCGTTCGTGACGGTCTTAAGCCACTTGCTGCTTTCAAAAGCGGATTTTCCGATTTTCGCCGTATCAGAAGAAAGCGCAATAGTCTCAAGCAAATGGCAGTCCTTGTATACTCCCTCCCCGACGGATTTGATGCCTTCCGGGAAATTAAGATCCGTGATGTTGCCGGTACTCTCCGTCAGATTATATTCAGCATCCAGCTTAAAGCAGTTGATACTCTCCGTGAAAATACGCTGCACCAATTCGGGATACATAGCGTCCTTAAGATCCGAAACCTTGGTTAACCTGTATTCCTCACCGTTCCAGTCCGTAATCTTCTTAAGGTTTAAGCAGTTTCTGAAGGAAAGGGCCTCAATGGCGATTCTTTCCGAAGGAATCTTAAGTTCCGTGATATCGATGTTTCCCGCAAAACTCCAGCTTGCAACCCTGCATACAGAATCGGGGATAGCCACACGCCCCTTACAGTTTGCGCCGTCAAGCAGCACTCCGTTTACCGTGACCATATCTGCTTCTTTGCGCTTATCATCCAGCCACCCGGTCTGGGAAAAAGCATGGCTTCCGAAGAGCTTGACGGATTCGGGAATATTAATTCTGCTGAGTCTTATGTGGTCGCGAAATACGTCCTGCCCAATCTCGGTTACGTCCTTGGGAACGGTAACTTCCACCGCATCCTGAGAGTATCCCAAAAGCCTCTCGCCGTCCCTTATGTCAAAGCAGGAGTATATCGAAGCAATAACTTCTCTGACGTCCCCGGGGTATGGATTTCCCACGTGATTTAAGCCGTCCGCGAACTTTGAAAATCTGTATTTAACGCCGTCAAAGACGATGTTTTTTATCTGTGTACAGCCGATGAACACTCCGCTTTTAAAGCGGGTTTTCCTGGAGAACTCCACCGTTTCGAGGCCTGCGCAGTCGGCAAAAGCATGGAACCCGCATTCAACGTCGTTAAGCTTTACCGATTTCAGTGAATCGCACCGTTCGAAGGCCCGCTCACCTATGGCACCGATCCCCGAAAAATCAAAGGAATCGAGGCAAATGCACTCGTCAAAGCACCTTGCGTCCATAGATGTCAGTTCTGCTGCCTCGAATTTTCTTAAAGCAAAGCATCCCGTAAAGCTTTCGGCGGGAAGCTTGGAAATGCCGGTAACCGATACTTCCTCAAGGGCTCTGCAATAAGCAAAAACTCCGTCTTCCATACCGCCGATGTTGATCCTTACTTTCTTTAACCTGGGGCAGTTTGTGAAGGCTTCTTTCCCGATCACGCATCCGGGAGCGTCAATAATGACTTCCGTCAGGTTTTCACAGCCTGCGTAAGCAAATTTACCGATCCTTTCGATTCCCGAAAGGTGCAGGGATTCGATTTCTTTGTTATTTGCAAAAGCGTAGGGAGATATGGATTCTCCGTTGTTTTGCGGAATCTTCACCGGGTCGGGTGCCGTAGCATTGGCTTTAAGTTTATCGGAGATCTTTTCAAAGTTTTGGGCTTTGTAAAAAGCATAGGGATTTATATCCGCCGACTCGGGCCAGGGCTCGAAAACGGGCAGCGTCATGCACCTGCGAAAAGCATATTCGCCTATGTATTCAAGGGACTTCGGAAGATTTAATCTGTAAAGCTTCCTGCACTCAGCGAAGGCCTCTTTTTCGATCCGTTTTAAGGAATCCGGCACCGTAACGGTTTGTAAGGTGAGGCACCCTTCAAAGGCGTGCTCTCTTATCTCCTTAAGATTGTCGGGACAGGTAACGGTTTTAAGACATTCTTTGCCATAAAAACAGCGTTCCCCGATAATCTCAACTTCCTTGGGAATGCGGACCTGTTCTTCGTCCCCGAGATACCGAACCAAAGTCTTTCCGCTGATGTAAAAGTCGCCCAGAACCTGGTCTCTGATGCGACTGACAAGTTCGTCATCCGTTTCTTCTTCCAGGGAATAAGTACGGCCCGAAACCACCACTCTTTTCAGGTTACAGCACCCACGAAAGGCTTTGTTGTCGAGGGTTATGTCTTCGCTTTGAAGAACAATCTCCTCAAGGCTGAAACAGTTCAAAAAAGCATTGGCACAGATCTTTTGCACGGACTTCGGAAGGGTAATGCTCTCAATACCCTTCTTGTCGAAAAAGCAGCCCTTTCCGATGGCGGTAATGCCCTCGGGAAGAGAAATCAACTTCAAATTGATGTTGAAGGTTTTAAGGACTCTGTCTTCGATCTGAAGAGAATGAAAGACGCTCCGTGCCACGGATTTTATGACTTCGGGGTAGTCGGAATGGGAGTCCATGGCCTCGATAAGATTGCTTATTTCGTAGGTTTCACCGGAAAGAGTGATCTTTTTAAGAAGCACGCAGCCTTCGAAAACCTCATCGCTGAAGTTTGAATCGTCAACGTTCCTGTTGATGGCCACTTCCTGTAACGAAAGGTTATGTGAAAACAAAGCGGTCTTAAGGCGTGTGGGGCCTTCGATGACCGCCTTCTTTAAACTGTCGCAATAAAGAAAGGCATGGCTTCCCACTTGGGTCATGGATGCGGGGAATATGAGTTCTTCCAGATCGTGGCATCTGTGAAAAGCATAATCTCCCACCTCTTCAAGATTCTCCGACAAAACGACTTCTTTAAGCCTTCTGCAGCCCTTGAAAGCATGTGCCCCAATGCGCTTTACGGTCGAAGGCATGGTAACCTTAAGGAGCCAGGCAAGGCCTTTGAAGGCACCGACGCCGATTTCAGTAACGCCCTCGGGGATAGTGACCTCATGGTCCGTTCCCGTGTATGCTTTAAGTATTCCGTCTTCTATGTCAAACCAATCCGATGATGCCATAAGATTTAACTCCCGAATATTTTTCCGAGTAAAACTCTCAATTCAGAAACGCTTCCGCACTTGTAAAGGTCAAGCTTGTATTGCTTGGTCCCCGGAAGTTTCTTCATGAAATATGATGCAAGTTTTTTGATATACGTAAGGACGTAAAGTTCGTCAAAGCACTCGTTTGCGATGTCCAGCTGTTCCGTGATAAGACTGTACTTTGTGTCTTTAACTTCCCGCCCCGTAAGTTCCGCAAAAATCAACGGATTTTCAAAACCGTAGCGGGCCAGCATAACTCCGTCGGCTCCGGTTTTTTCCATCATTTCAACGGCCTTCTCTTTTGAATCGATACCGCCGTTTGCAAAGACCGGAATGCTCACCGCATCCTTGGCAAGCTTAATATAATCATACAGCGGTTCCCCGTCGTACATCATGTTTCTGGTGCGGCCGTGGACCGTGATCATGTCGGCACCGGAGGCCTCACACATGCGGGCAAATTCTTCGATTACGATCTTTTGCGGATTCATGCCGATGCGGCACTTAACCGAAACAGTCTTACCGCTTCTTTTGCAGGCTTCGATTATCTTTGAAGCCCTGGGGATATCCTCAAGAAGGGCGGAACCTTCCCCGGATTTGACCACATTCGGCACGGGACATCCCATGTTTATGTCGATGACGTCAAACTTCTCGAGACGCTCGCTTTTAACGGCCTTCTCAAAAACTGTGGGATTTGACCCCAAAAGTTGCACGCACTTGAGTTTCTCCCTGTCATCCGTATAAAGAAGCTTCTCCGTGGCGCGGTCGTTATATTTAAGGGCATCGGCGCTTACCATCTCCGTGTAGGCACTTCCCGCTCCAAGCTTTTCAACCATGAGTCTGAAGGGAAAGCAGGTATATCCCGCCAAGGGCGCCATCAGGACGTTTGAGGGAAAACGCACGCTGCCGATCATTATTTCTTTGCCTAATGTTTTCATCTGTGTCTGTCCCCCGGCTCTTTTGAACCTCAGACCCCGTCCCCGAGGGTCATTTTGCGAATCTGATTCCAGTCGGTGCAACGGGTGTAATTTTCCCCGGGAAGCTCTGCGCTTTGATTCCAGGGTCTGTCGTAAACCAATACCTTTAAATTGGGCAGATGCTCAAAGAATCTGAACGCATGGGGCGAATCCTCGATGGCAAAATCAAACTCCATTTTGTAATAGTCTTCAAGTTCCAAATTGAAATCATTCTTGTTGAAAATGTCCCTGCCGTACTTGTTAAGGCAGTAAAGTTTCGCCCGCTTGAGGTTGTGTTCGTCAAGCCATCTTCGGGACACTTCGTAGGTGGAGGCGGGCCT
>Ga0129306_1001750_pt1 | contig 22496 bp, 18 predicted proteins | sample P827metagenome_FD_94438 | JGI IMG/M metagenome (GOLD analysis project Ga0129306, IMG submission 94438) | Capybara group fecal microbial communities from Wisconsin, USA - P827 metagenome | ecosystem: Host-associated > Mammals > Digestive system > Large intestine > Fecal | place: USA: Wisconsin... | reverse complement strand
GTCACAGAGATCACGATCCTTCGGCAGGAATAGCCCTGGCAGTGTCTGTTATGTATGCAGTTTGCGGGCTGACGGAGTGGATATCACATCCCTGTAATCCTGCCGGATTGATCATGTTGATGCTTGTCGTTCCCATCGCCCTGTATAAATACGAACCCAAGTCAGATGAAACCGTTTAACTTTAAGATATTATACAGAAGGACAGCGCTGGTGATATACGATATCATCAGCATTGTTGCGTCTTCGGTACTTGCTCTTCTGATCAGATACGAGTTCAGTTACGGCGTTATACCGTCACAGTTCAGAACTCCCATTGAGAGGTTTCTGCCTATCAATGTCGTGGTCACCATATTGCTTTTTTACATATTCAGACTGTACAGCTCGCTGTGGGCCTATGCCGGAGAGGCTGAGCTTCAGTCCATAGTGGTGTCCTGCTTCCTGTCGGGCCTGGTCAACCTTGTGGGTCTCCAGATATTCAAGGAAGGTACGCTGGCCGTTCCGAAGAGTTATTATTTCCTGTATGTGTTCATACTGATCGCATTCATGTTCGTGAGCAGGTTCTCATACAGATTCCTTCGCAACTTAAAGCACAGGAGCAATAACCGTAATAATGACATCGCGGTCATGGTGATCGGTGCCGGAGAAGCAGCCAATGTCATCATCAAGGAGATAACCACATCCAATTTCTCCACGATGAAGATCAAGTGCATCATAGACGATGACAAGGGCAAATGGGGCAAGTACATCCAGGGCGTACGCGTGGTCGGAGGCCGCGACAAGATACTGGAGTGCGCGGACACATATGAGATAGACCAGATCATCGTGGCTGTGCCCTCGATATCCAGAGGCCAGCTCAGGGAGATCCTGGAGATATGCAAGGAGACCGAGTGCAAGATCAAGTCGTTGCCGGGTATGTATCAGATCGTGAACGGCGATGTATCCGTATCAAAGCTCCGTGACATCGAGATAGAGGACCTGCTCGGACGTGATCCGATAGAGATAGATCTGGATTCGATACTTGGCTATGTCCAGAATCAGGTTGTACTGGTAACAGGCGCGGGAGGATCCATAGGATCGGAGCTGTGCCGCCAGATCGCCACACATCATCCCTCCAAGCTGATCATGCTGGATATCTACGAGAACAGTGTATATGAGATACAGCAGGAGCTTCTGCTCAACCATCCCGAGCTGGATCTGGAGGTGCTGATCGCCAGCATACGTAATGCCAATCGTATGAACTGGATATTTGATAAATATCACCCTGCTATCGTCTACCATGCAGCAGCGCATAAGCATGTGCCGCTGATGGAGGACAGCCCCGGAGAGGCCATCAAGAACAATGTGTTCGGTACCTTCCATGTGGCTCAGGCTGCAGCCATGAGCGGGGCCCGCAGGTTCGTCATGATCAGTACGGATAAGGCGGTTAACCCGACCAATATCATGGGTGCTTCCAAGCGCATCTGCGAGATGATCATACAGACATTTAATAACAAGTATGATACGGAGTTTGTGGCAGTCCGTTTCGGTAACGTTCTGGGAAGTAACGGATCGGTCATCCCGCTGTTCCGCAAGCAGATCGCAGAGGGCGGCCCCGTGACGGTCACGCACCCCGATATCATCAGATACTTCATGACGATCCCCGAGGCGGTGTCACTGGTGCTTCAGGCCGGAGCATATGCGAAGGGCGGAGAGATATTCGTCCTGGATATGGGTGAGCCGGTTAAGATACTGGAACTCGCGGAGAACCTGATCAGACTCTCCGGTTATAAACCGTATGATGACATCCAGATCAAGTTCACGGGATTAAGACCCGGAGAGAAACTGTACGAAGAGATGCTGATGGATGAAGAGGGGCTCAAAGAGACGGCCAACTCCATGATCCATATAGGCAGACCGCTGGAGATCGATGAGGACAGGTTCTTCGAACAGCTCAAGGAACTCAAGGATTCGAGCGAGATCGAGGATCAGGATATCAGACCTCTGGTCAGGAACATAGTTCCGACTTATACATATCTGCAGAAATGAGGTAAGTGCCATGCCGCATAAACCATTTGAAGAAAAAGTATATCTGTCATCTCCCACCATGCACGGCGATGAACTGAAATACATAACCGAGGCATATGAGACCAACTGGATGTCCACGCTCGGAGCCAATATAGACGGTGCAGAGAAGGGGATATGTGATTATATCGGATGCTCATATGCCGTAGGCTTATCAGCCGGTACCGCTGCGCTTCACATGGCAATGAAACTTGCCGGAGAGAAGGTATACGGTCCGACACAGACCGGACACGGAGCACTGTGCGGTCACCGCGTGTTCTGCACGGATATGACATTTGATGCGACCGTTAATCCCGTTGTCTATGAATGCGGCGTTCCGGTGTTCATTGATACAGAGCCTGATACATGGAATATGTCACCTGAAGCACTTGAGCTTGCTTTTGAGAAGTATCCCGATGTACGTATCGTGGTATATGCCCATCTCTACGGCGTTCCCGCACGTGTCGATGAGATAGCGGATGTTTGCCGCAGGCACGGTGCGATCATAGTCGAGGATGCTGCCGAGAGTCTGGGAGCCACGTACAAGGGAAGACAGACCGGTAACTTCGGTCTCTATAATGCGATCAGCTTTAACGGCAACAAGATCATCACGGGTTCTTCCGGAGGAATGTTCCTGACCGAAGATAAGGAAGCGGCCGATAAGGTTCGCAAGTGGTCGACTCAGTCGAGAGATCCCGCGCCCTGGTATCAGCATACCGAGCTCGGATATAACTACCGCATGAGTAATGTGGTCGCCGGTGTGGTCAGAGGTCAGATACCGTTTGTCGATGAGCATAAGGCTCAGAAAAAAGCCATATATATGAGATATCGTGAAGGCTTAAAAGATCTTCCGATAAAGATGAATCCGTATGATGAAGCAAATTCCGAGCCTAATTACTGGCTCTCATGCATGACCATCGATCCTGAGGCAATGTGCGCACAGACCCGAACCGATCATAAGGCGTCGTATACGAGCGAGCCGGGTAAGAGCTGTCCGACACAGATACTGGAGGCCATAGCTGCTCTGAATGCGGAGGGACGGCCGATATGGAAGCCCATGCATATGCAGCCCATATACAGGGATAACGCTTTTGTGAGTACATCCGGTGATGTGAGCGCCGACATATTCGAGCGCGGGCTGTGTCTCCCGAGTGATAACAAGATGACTCCCGAAATACAGGATGTGATAATAGAAACCATACACGAATGCTTTGAATAAGTACTTCACAGATGACGGGCATGTCAGCCCCAAGGAGGAGATATGAGTTTATACGAGGATATAGTTCAGGGACGTGAGAAACTCTCACTGGTCGGACTCGGATACGTAGGTATGCCGATCGCAGTTGCTTTTGCGAAAAAGATAAATGTCATAGGATTTGACTTAAACGCTGCGAAGATCGATCTGTATAAGAACGGTATCGATCCCACCGGCGAAGTCGGTAATGACGCCATAAAGGAAACAAAGGTTGATTTTACCGTCGATCCTGCCAGACTGCGTGAAGCAAAATTTCATATCGTGGCAGTTCCCACTCCCGTAAATGACGATCATACACCGGATCTGACACCCGTGGAGGGAGCGAGCCGCCTGCTTGGCCGGAACCTGACGCCCGGTTCCGTAGTCGTATTTGAGTCTACCGTATATCCGGGCGTTACCGAGGAGGTATGCGTACCTATCATAGAGAAGGAGTCCGGACTTAAGTGCGGTGTGGATTTCAAGATAGGGTATTCACCCGAGCGTATCAATCCCGGCGATAAGGTCCACAGACTTGAGACCATCACCAAGATCGTATCCGGTATGGATGAGGAAACACTGGATACCGTAGCTAAGATATATGAGCTGGTAGTTGAGGCAGGCGTATACCGCGCTCAGTCGATTAAGGTCGCTGAGGCTGCAAAGGTCATAGAGAACAGCCAGCGTGATATCAATATCGCATTTATGAACGAGCTTTCGATCATATTCCATAAGATGGGGATTGATACCAAGGACGTGCTCGAGGCAGCAGGCACCAAGTGGAACTTCCTGAAGTTCATGCCCGGTCTGGTGGGCGGTCATTGCATAGGAGTTGATCCCTACTATCTGACATATAAGGCTGAGCAGCTGGGTTATCACAGCCAGATCATATTATCGGGCAGACGTATCAATGATGATATGGGCAAATACGTTGCAGAGAGCCTGGTCAAGAACCTGATCAAGTCAGGTCTGGCAGTCAAGGGCGCCCGCGTGGTCATCATGGGATTCACGTTCAAGGAGAACTGCCCTGACACACGTAATACAAAGGTAATAGATATCTATAACGAACTGAAGGAGTACGGTATCGATCCCATTGTGGTCGATCCGGCAGCGGATGCAGACGAAGCAAAGAGACTCTACGGAATAGAGTTTGAGGATGTATCGGCTGTGCACGACATGGATGCTGTCATCTTCGCCGTATCACATGATCAGTTTGCATCATATGACCGCGCGAAGGTATCCGCGATGTTCAATAAGGATAATAAGGTCAAGGTTCTTGCCGACCTGAAGGGTATGTTTGACAAAGCAGATTATTCGGATGCCGAATATCTGTATTGGAGGCTGTAAAGCATGGGATATAAGGATTGCTCATTTGATAAGGATTCGGTCTTCCTCGTAACCGGAGGAGCCGGATTCATCGGATCCAATATATGTGAAGCACTGGTTGATATGGGATATCGTGTCAGATGTCTGGATAACCTGTCGACCGGACGTATAGAGAATCTGTCAGGCATCATGGGGCGTGATAATTTCTCTTTTACCGAGGGTGACATCAGGGACATGGATACGTGTCTGAAGCTGACCGACGGAGTGGATTACGTGCTCAATCAGGCAGCCTGGGGTTCGGTACCGAGGTCCATAGAGATGCCGCTTCTGTATGAGGAGATCAACATACGCGGCACCCTCAACATGATGGAAGCATCTAGGCAGAATGACGTCAGCAAGTTTGTCTATGCATCGAGTTCGTCGGTATACGGAGACTCCACGGAGCTGCCCAAGAGAGAGGGCAGAGAAGGCCGTGTGTTAAGTCCCTACGCACTGACCAAGAAGACTGATGAGGAATACGGCAGGCTGTATCATGACCTGTACGGCCTGGATACATACGGACTCAGATATTTCAACGTGTTCGGGCGCAGACAGAATCCGGATGGCATGTATGCCGCAGTTATCCCCAAGTTCCTGAGACAGCTCCTGGCCGGAGAAACTCCGACCATCAACGGAGACGGCAGACAGTCGAGAGACTTTACGTATATAGATAACGTAATCGAGGGTAATCTCAAGGCATGTCTGGCAGGAAGCGATGCGGCAGGGGAAAGCTACAATATCGGAGCCGGCGGCAGAGAGTATCTGATAGATATCTATTATGATCTGTGTAAGGCACTTGAGATAGAGCGCGAGCCCAATTTCGGCCCTCCGAGAAAGGGAGATATCCGTGATTCCAACGCAGATATCGGAAAGGCTCGTGAGAAGCTCGGCTATGATCCCGAATACGATTTTGCAGCCGGAATAGCACTGGCCATAGACTGGTATAAGGAGAATCTCTGAGAAGTATGCATTACAAAGTAGTTGTTTTCGGAGTAAAGGATACATCCGAGAACATAATCGAGTTCATACATAACGAGATATGCCCGGTGGATCTGGTCATAACCATTTCGCCCGAAGTGACTAAGAGGAACGAAGTCTCAGGTTATAAGGGGCTCAGCTTTCTGACGGAGAAGTACGGCATTCCCGTGCATGAAGCCGACAGTTACGGCCTTAACGATGATAAGACGACCGCTTTTATGGAAGCGAATACCTTTGATATCGGGATCTCCATGGGCTGGCAGAGACTGGTTCCCGCATCGGTCTTAGACAGGTTTAAGTTCGGCGTCTACGGATTCCACGGCAATGCAGGTTATCTTCCATTCGGACGCGGCAGATCTCCTCTTAACTGGTCCATCATACTGGGTGATACCAGGTTCAATCTGAATCTGTTCAGATATGATGAGAAGGCGGATTCACCGAATATATTTGCAACAGAGACTTTCCAGATCGGGCCCTGTGATGACATCCGCACGGCTCAGTACAAGAATATGATCGTCTCCAAGCGTCTGATCAGGAGACTTCTGGCGGCTTATCAGGCCGGAGAGGTCAGCATCCGTACGGAGTCAAAGGATTATGATTCGTGGTACACCAAGAGGACTGCGGCAGACGGGCTCGTAGACTTTGCCGGCAGGACCAGGGATATCTACAATCTGATCCGCGGAGTGGCAGCACCGTTCCCCGGAGCCTATGCTTATATAGGCAATAATCGGATAACGATCTGGAGCGCTCAGCCGTTTGACGAGATGATAGACTTCTCGGGATATGCTCCCGGTGAAGTGGCAGATATATTCGACGGCCGACTCGTGGTGAGGACTGTAGACGGTTCACTTCTCATCAACAGATATGACTATGACGGAGAAATACATATAGGCGACATTATTACTACCGGGGAGAAATGACATATGGTTAGGGTATTGCATGTATTGGGAGGCCTTGGACTCGGCGGCGCAGAGAGCCGCATTATGGATCTGTACAGAAATATGGACAGAAGTCAGGTTCAGTTTGATTTTCTGGTTCATATGGATCCGGCTGAATATGCCCGGGCGATCTCAGACGGCGCAGATCCCGCATCATATCGTAAACCCCAGTATTTCGATGAGGAGATCCTCTCGCTCGGCGGACATATCTATGCCGTGCCGAGGTTTCGTGTATATAATCTTTTTGCTTATCGCAAAGCCTTACAAGCCTTTTTCAAAGAACATCATGCTTTCAGCGTAGTGCAGGGACATATGACCAGTACTGCAAGCATATTCCTGCCCATTGCAGCACATTACCGTGAGGCTTCGGCCGATCCGGCACTTGCGATGGTCACTGTGGCACACACCAGAAATGCCGGCGTGGACCGCGGCCTGAAGGGAATACTGGTCAGGATCATACGCAGATCCCTGCCCGAGAAAGCGGATTTCCTGTTTGCATGCTCGCATCTGGCAGGAGATAAATCCTTCGGAGGCGCTCCTTACAGATATATCCCCAATACGATCAATACCGGCAGATTTACGTTTGATTCCAGCTCACGTGACATAATCAGAGATAAGTACAATATCCCTGCGGATGCTGTTGTGATAGGCAATGTGGCCAGATTCAGCCCGCAGAAGAATCAGGCTTTTCTTATACGAGCCTTTGCCGGTATGAGGGAGCGAAAAGACCGTGATGTCAGGCTGCTCCTGTGCGGAGAGGGCTCACTCAGGGAGGAGTGCGAACATCTGGCAGGTGAACTGAGTGTGTATGACAAGATCATATTTGCCGGCTCACAGTCTGAGATTGAGAAGTATTATTCCGCCATGGATATATTTGCTTTTCCGTCTACATACGAGGGGCTTCCCGGAGTTGTCCTGGAGGCTCAGACCTCAGGCTTAAGATGCCTGATCTCGGAGGAGATCACCGCCGATGTGATGATCACCGATATCGCTGAGATGTGTACCATCAAGGAAGGACCTGAAGTATGGAGCCACAGACTCAGCAGGATGGTGACCGAGGTGATGGACGCAGATGACACGGAACTGCGTACAGGCTATACTGCCCGGATGGATGAGGCGGGATTCGACGTGCACAGCCAGGCGGCCGAGATCATGAAGTTCTATATGGATCCGAATGTGGATACGCTTCCCGGCACGCCCTGCGGAGAATGATATGACATATAACCCTGCAGATAAGCTCAGGATATTGATGGTCGGTCCGGACCGGAGCGTTCATGGCGGGATATCCGCTGTCGTGAACTCGTATTATGACGCGGGGCTGGGCGATATGACGGACCTTCGCTATATCGGGACCATGAAGGAAGGTTCCAAACCTTATAAGCTGCTGGTGGCCGTCAGGGCTTATTTTCAGTTTAGGAGAGAACTTGCGCGGGCCGATATCGTGCATGTTCACGTGGCTTCCGATAACAGTTTCAGGCGCAAGTCAGTATTCATCCGTCTGGCGCATAAGCGCGGCAAGAAGATCATCATCCACCAGCATGGGGGAGACCTGGTCGGCTGGATCACATCCGGAGGATCGAAGAGACAGGCAGATGTTGTTGAAGTGTTTAATATGGCATCTGAGATCATAGTCATCTCGGATGCATACAGAGATATCATATCCGGATTATCCGCTGACGGTGTGTCTGTAAAACCTACCATACATGTTATGCCTAACGCCATAGATGTATCACGCTATCATTATTCCGGGCAGCATGACGAAAGCCACAGTATTCTCTTTTTGGGTAGGATATGCAGGGATAAAGGTATCGGCGAACTGATCAGAGCGGTATCAGCGCTCTCACAGCAATATCCCGATATTAAGCTTAAGCTCGGAGGAATCTGGGAGGATGACGACCTGAAGTCTGAGGCGAAGACAGCGGGCGGACATGTTGAATATGTCGGATGGCTCTCGGGTGAAAACAAGATAAGAGCTCTTGAGGAGTGTGGAATATTCGCACTTCCTTCGTACTTTGAAGGACAGTCGGTCTCCGTACTTGAGGCAATGGCATCCGGATGTCTGGTGGTAGCCAGCAATGTGGGAGGTATTCCCATGATGGTTAAGGATGGAGTGACCGGGATGCTGGTCAGGCCGCGGGATGAACAGTCTCTTGAGGAGGCTTTGAGGCGTGCACTGTCCAGCGACAAACTCGATGAACATAGCAGGATGTGTGAAGCAGCACGTGATATGGTGCATGATGAGTTCAATATGAGCGAGTATATGAAAAAGCTCATGCAGCTATATGTGGTAAAATAAGAATATGTGCGGAATATGTGGTTTTATCAGTAAAAAGAATATTACTCTGGGTGATCTGACCCGCATGAATGATACGATGTATCACCGCGGGCCTGATGATGCCGGCCAGGAGATATATGTGATGAAGGGCGGATATAATATAGGACTCGCCCAGCGAAGACTGGCCATCCTGGACCTGACTCAGGCCGGGCACCAGCCCATGCACTCGCCTGACAGACGCATCAGCGTCGTGTTCAACGGTGAGATCTATAATTTCCTTGATATCAGAAAGGAATTATCGGATTATCCTTTTACTTCCAATTGCGATACCGAAGTGATCATAGCTGCATACCTGAAGTGGGGCAAGCACTGTGTCGACCACTTTAACGGCATGTTCGCGATCGCGATATATGACCGTGAGACGGAGAGCCTTATGCTGTTCCGTGACCGTATAGGCAAGAAGCCGCTTTACTATGCGACGACAGCCGACGGATTCATCTTCGGCTCCGAACTTAAGCCCATCATGACATTCCCGGGCTTTTCAGAGAGAGTCAGGGCGGATATCATTCCGAGATATCTGGTCCAGCAGTATATCAATGCTCCGTATACGATATTCGAGAACGTATATAAGCTGGAACCCGGAGCTCTGCTCACATACAGAGACGGTCAGATAGAAAAGGAAGATTACTGGGATCTTACCGAGCGTTATCATAATATGAACGCGGATCCCGTAAAGGGTTATGAGGAGGCGAAAGCAGGGCTTAAGGAACTGCTCAGGCGCTCTGTTGAGATGCGTATGATCTCGGATGTACCGCTCGGAAGCTTCTTAAGCGGCGGATATGATTCATCGCTGATAACCGCGATAGCGCAGGAACTCTCGCCCGAACCTGTTAAGACATTCTCTATCGGCTTCTATGAGGATAAATGGAATGAAGCGCCCTATGCCAAGGCTGTGGCGGATCATCTGGGCACAAACCATACGGAATACTACATAGATGAATCCGAGATGCTCAAGCAGGTTCGAAGCATACCCAGGTATTACGATGAGCCTTTTGCGGATTCGTCCCAGATCCCGACCATGCTGGTGAGCGCCCTGGCCAAGACCAAGGTCACAGTTGCACTCTCCGGAGACGGCGGAGATGAGTTCTTCTGCGGATATAATGTATACGAACTGGTACGTCTGGCACAGCGCCTGGATCCGATGGGCGCAGTCATCCACGGGATGACCGGCGAAGGCCCCGGCAGAATGCTCGGATTAGAGGGCAGATTACCCATAAAGGTACGTACGATAGCCCAAAATCGTCATACAGAGTCAAAAACCCAGTTCGTAAACAGCACATATAAAGAATGTTCGATGAAGATGATGGCAGGCGGTGATTACATGCCCTGCGATTATGAGAACGAGTCGGATTACGGAATTCCCAACTGGCAGATTCGCAGGATGATCCTGGATATGGATACATATCTGCCCGGAGACATACTCTGTAAGGTGGACAGGGCATCCATGAAGTATTCCCTGGAGTCCAGATGTCCGATCCTGGATAAGGAAGTTATGGAGTATTCGTTCCGCATACCGCATTCATATAAGTATCACAGAGGAGATAAGAAGCATATCCTCAAGGATATAGCTTACGATTACATCCCCAGAGAACTTCTGGACCGTCCGAAGCAGGGATTCGGCGTACCGCTTGATAAATGGCTGCGCGGACCGCTTAAGAGCCAGCTTATGGACTACAGTAATAAGGACTTCCTGACCAGACAGGGACTGTTTGATCCGGAATATACGTATGATCTGGTCCGCAATTATCTGGCAAACGGTGACGGCGGACCCGCTACCGGGGCCAATTATTCCAAGATCTGCTGGTCATTTTTCCAGTTCCAGGAGTGGTACCACACTTACATGGAGAAATAAGGTCAAAAAGGCCATGAGATAAAACAGGATATATTTTTTGAGGCGAAAATCCGCCCAAATGCGGCCGATATGCCCGAAAATGCTGTTTGAAAGAGTCAGACAACAGAATGCAAGGTGACTTGCAAAATGTCCATAACGCTCGAAATAAAAGCCGATTTCTATCGGGGTATTAGAGGAAATACACAAAAGAATGTGTGGTATTGCCGGTTTTTATAACCCGGATCCGGGTTCTGAAGTCAGAATAAAGACGAATTTGTCAAACATGTTGGATCAGATAGTCCATCGCGGACCTGATGCATCCGGAATCTGGATTGAACCGAATAACAAGCGTTTGGCTCTGGGGCACAGACGACTCTCCATAATCGATCTGACCGAGACGGGCTCCCAGCCGATGATGAGTCATTCGGAACGCTATGTTATCACCTATAACGGCGAGATATATAACGCACGTGATGTTATAGAAAAGATGCGCCGGGACGGGTATGATGATCCTATGAGGGGGACATCCGACACGGAAGTTCTTCTGGAGGCGATTTCCTTCTACGGACTGCCGGATGCGATCGCGATGTGCAAGGGAATGTTCGCTTTTGCATTGTATGACAGGCAGGAGGATGAGCTGACTCTGGCACGTGACCGAATAGGGGAGAAACCCCTGTATTACGGGGAGATAGGGGGCGGTTTTGTTTTCGCCTCGGAGCTTTCTGCCATCCGCGCGGCAGATGGGTTCTCATCTGATCTGAACTATGACTGCATCAGTGATTATCTGAAGCATGGATACATTCCTGCGCCCCATACCATATACGGAAATGTATATAAACTGGAGCCCGGAACTACACTGAAAATTAAATATGGATATAATAATTTGCTCCAATATGAATCCCATGTTTACTGGGATATATTGGAGGTCGCCAGACGGGGACAGGAGCATCAGTTCACCGGATCCATGGAGGAAGCAACCGGGATCCTGGAGAACCTTCTGAAGGACTCCATTAAACAACAGATGATATCTGACGTTCCGCTTGGAGCATTTCTGTCAGCCGGAATAGATTCATCAACGATAGTTTCACTCATGCAGTCCGTATCATCGGATCCCGTCAGGACATTTACCATCGGGTTTGAAGAGAAGGCTTACGATGAATCGGATGCCGCATCGGAGATCGCCGCTTCTCTGGGAACTGACCACAAGGTGTTATATGCGACCAGACAGGATGCGCTGGACGTGATCCCTGCTCTGCCGGCGATGTTCGGTGAACCGTTTGCCGATTCATCACAGATACCTACTTATCTCGTGAGCAGACTGACCAGAGAACACGTGACCGTTGCACTGTCCGGCGATGCCGGTGATGAACTCTTTGCCGGTTATCGGGATTATACGGGAGTATATAATATATATAAGAAGATCCGTGGCATACCGTATCCGGTAAGGGCAGCCGGCGGAGCATTGATGCGTGCCGTACCGGGAGAGGGGAGCAGGTCACGTAAGTTCAGAGCACACGGAACGCTGCTTGCCGCCGCAGATCCCGTGGACCTCTACCGCCGCACATATGAGACATGGCCGGGGCTGTATGGTCTTCTCGGGGAAGCTGTTCTGGAGAAGCGTGATCCGTCATCCGTCGGCAGAACATGTGCATATGACAGCATCGATTGCGGATTCCTCGGTGATGACGTGATACATACAGCCATGCTGATGAACATGAAGATGTATCATCCCGATGATATACTGTGCAAGGTAGACAGGACAGCAATGTCAGTCAGCCTTGAGACCCGTATTCCGCTGCTTGACAGGGATGTGGTTGAGTTTGCCTGGTCACTTCCGCTTCAATACTTAAGGAATGACACTGAAGGTAAACTCATCCTGAAATCAATACTGTACAAGTATGTCGACAAGGCTCTGATGGACAGGCCCAAGCATGGCTTCAGCGTACCTGTTTCGGAGTGGCTCAGGCAGCCGGGGTTGAACGAATGGGCTACCGATTTATTAAATTCAGATATAATAAATAAGAGCGGAATCCTGAACCCCGAGAATACGAAAAAACTCTGGAATGACTACTGTTTACGCGGGATCTGGAGACCTCAGATCTGGAGCGTATTGATGCTTGCCGGCTGGATGAAAGAAGCCGGATATAAATGAAACGGAGCTACGATATATGATCATTTTGCAGATGAGCGGCGGACTTGGGAACCAGATGTTCCAGTATGCCTTATATCTGAAACTTAAGAAGCTCGGACGGGAAGTCAAGTTTGATGACGAGACCAGTTATGAGCTGGATAATGCCAGACCCGTTCAGCTGGCTGTATTCGGAATAACATATCCGCGGGCAACCAGACAGGAAGTCACCGATATGCGTGATTCCTCACCGCTCTGGAGAGACCGTATACGCCGCAAGCTGCACGGCAGACAGCTGAAGCAGTATGTGGAAGAGGGATACAGCTATGATGAGCATGTATTCGAGCTGGATGATACGTATCTGAAGGGATACTTTCAGACAGAGAAGTACTTTGCCGATATCAGGGATGAGATATATGCAACATATAAGCTCAGGCGTGACCTGATCACTCCGGAGACCGCTGAATATGAGAAGGATATAGTTTCGCAGCCTGACAGCGTGAGCATCCATATCAGACGCGGGGATTATATGACCATAGAGGGTGGTGAGATATACGCGGATATATGCACGGATGAGTACTATGATGCCTCGATGAAGCACGTACTTGAGGCGCATCCGGACGCGGTATTCTATCTTTTTACCAATGATCCCTCCTGGGCTGAGTATTTCTGTAACATACATCCTGACAGGGATATCAGGGCGATCAAGGGGAATACCGAGTACTTTGGATACCTGGACATGTATCTGATGAGTCTTTGCAGGCATCATATCATTGCCAACAGTTCGTTCTCGTGGTGGGGAGCCTGGCTGGGATGTGATCCTGATGGCATGGTCATTGCTCCGGATCCATGGTTCAACTGTCCCAACTGTGCAGACATCCACACGGACCGGATGATACGTATCGCACCGGACGGTCATCTTCTATGATAAAGGGCAATAACTTATGAGTCAGAAAAACAGGATTATAGAAAGATACGGAATATGGCTTGCCGATCTGGTGTGTATTCTTGTCATATTCATTTCTTCAACATATATAAGATTCGGTAACTTCCGCGATATGGGGGATAAGAATTCCCATTTTGCGGTATGTATCGCATTCGTGCTGTTCTGCACCATGTACAACTTCTTTGCCGACTGGAATCTGAACTTCATGAAGCGTGGGCTCTGGCAGGAGTTTGTTGCAGTCGCAAAATACAATATCTCCATGGTACTGGTTGTCGGCATGCTGATGTACTTCATGCAGTGGTCGGGTTATTTCTCACGTCGTGTCATGATCTATTTCATCGTCGGAAACCAGATATTAACATGGATCGTTCGCCTGATCCTCAAGCGGATGCTGTATATGTACTATCGTTCGGATTCAAGTGCGATCAGACTGCTGGTCATAGCCGATTCCGCGAATCTGGCACGTACCATAGAGGCACTCAGAGAAAAACTCGGCGTACATATCAAGATCGTTGCAGCGGTATGCCTGGATCAGGATATGCAGGGAGAGGAGATCCGCGGCATCCCTGTAGTTGCCAATAAGGATAATGTTAATGATGTGGTACGCCAGATGGCCATCGACGAGATGTTCCTGACCATTCCGGGCAGCCCGATGTCGGAACTCGAGCAGATCATCAGGGACTTTGATGAAATGGGTATAGTGGTCCACCGCAAGCTTGAGGCAGACGTATATGCGAGGAACAGGAGCTATATCCAGAGATTCGGCGGATATACCGTCATCACGTGCGGCCACATGAACTACAGCTACAAGCGGCTGCTTCTCAAGAGGTTTACCGATATTGTCGGCGGATTCATAGGAACGGTGTTCACCCTTATCCTCACTGTTTTCATAGCGCCTGCCATCAAGATAGACTCCCGCGGTCCGGTGTTTTTCAGCCAGACCAGAGTCGGACGTAACGGGCGCCGCTTCAAGATATATAAGTTCCGTTCCATGTATCAGGATGCGGAGGAGCGTAAGAGTGAGCTGATGGATCAGAACGAAGTAGACGGTCTGATGTTCAAGATGGAAGATGACCCCAGAATAACGAGAGTAGGCCGCTTCCTGCGTAAGACCAGTCTCGATGAGTTTCCGCAGTTCTTTAATGTCCTTAAGGGAGATATGTCTCTCGTCGGGACACGTCCGCCTACGGAGGATGAGTTTGAGAAGTATAACACCTATTACCGCCGCAGACTGTCGATGACTCCCGGACTTACCGGACTCTGGCAGGTCAGCGGACGCAGTGATATCACTGATTTTGATGAAGTCGTGAAGCTTGATCTGGAGTATATAGATAACTGGAGTATAGGACTGGATCTGAGGCTTCTGGCCAAGACCGTAGTGGTTGTGCTGTTCAGACGGGGCTCTAAATAGTGAAAGTATCGATCATAGTTCCTGTATATAATAAAGAACCCTATATCCGGGAATGTATTGATTCTCTCGTGGGTCAGACATATGAGGATACGGAGATCATACTGACCGACGACGGGTCAACTGACCGCAGCGCAGCGATATGCGATGAATATGCCGACAGATATGAGAATGTGATCAGTATACATGCGCACGGTGAAGGACCTGCTGCGGCATGCCGGACCGGACTGGAAGCGGCTACGGGTGATTATGTCTGTTTTGTGGACAGTGATGACTGGATAGATCTTGATATGATAGAGCGCCTGGCCGCCCATACGACGGGAAGAGATGATGAACTGATCCTCAGCGATTATATCATCGAGCGTCAGGATGGCAGTCAGACCTATGTATATCAGGATATAGAACCGGGTGAATACACCGGATCGGACATCAGGGATAAGATCATTTCCAGGCTGTGGGGCCTGGAGGACAGAGCGGTCTCCCAATCCAGATGCATGAAGCTGTATTCGATCGCTCTTGCAGTAAACAACATTCATTATCCGGATCCGGACCTTAAGTTTGCGGAGGATGGAGCCTTTCTGATCCCCTGTGTTCTGGACGCCGGCAGACTTATGTTCATGGACCATGCGGCCATGTATCATTACAGGTTCGTAGGCGATTCGGCCGTTCACAGCTATGCCCCCTATCTGACCGAGAACATTATCCGGATCAGATCTATAATAAACCGTGCCATATCGGACAAATTCGGCGATGATCCGAAGAACGAAGCTGCCCTTAAGGAGATGTACAGGGCAGAGACGATCATACTGCTGATATATGCGGTCAAGAACGAGCTGAGGGGCGATAGATCCGATTATTACGATAAGATACGTACGCTGTGCACTTCTCCCGAGAACCTGTCTGCGATCCGGGAGATCCCGATCAGATTCAGACATCTGATAAACCGTATGATATACCACACCATGAAGCATCCGTCGCGACTGAATTGCAGTCTGCTCCGCCTGCTGATGGATATGAATGCCAGACGTTCCTGATGGATTATTGTATATGAGCATCCCCATAATCACGGTCATAGTACCGGTATTTAACGAAGAAAAGTTCATAGACAGGTGCATGAACAGCCTGCAGGCTCAGACTCATCGCAGGCTTCAGATCATACTGATCGACGGAGGCTCCACCGATAACAGCGGAAGCTTATGTGATAAGTGGGCATCAAAGTGGAACATGGGCCCCGACTCCAATATGGGTATCGTTGAAGTGATCCATACATCCAACAAGGGTGTGTCAGCTTCACGGAACATGGGCCTGTCACATGCTTCGGGTGAATATATCTTCTTTCTCGACGGCGACGACTGGCTGGAGGCGGATGCACTGTCGAGGCTCTATAATCTGATGACGGCGCACGATGCGGATATGGCCTGCTGCGAATTCACCAGCAGGTATCCCGACATTGAGAATATGCCCTCCGAAACCGTCGCTTCTCAGGAGACGGATGATACACCGGATGAGATGTCATCCCGTGAATTCATCGAGAACCGTCTGCTGCATTCCGACGCGCATGTATGGGGCAAGATCTACAGAAAGAGTATCATCGGGGAGCAGAAGTTCAGGCGCGATCTTACTATCGGCGAGGATATGGTCTTTCTTCTGGAATATGTCCGTAAGTGTGACAGGGTCGTACATACCCCGTACCGGGGATACGATTACTACAGAAACCCTGACGGAGCGATGGGACGCCCGTTTACGGCTTCCGCAATGGATCAGGTGAAGTGCTGGGACGAAGTCAGACTCCTGCTCGCTCATGTGGATGAGAGCATGGCTGACGGTGCAGCGCTCAGATCCAATATGCTCATAGCCGTTATGCTCACGGCATCACGTATGGCGCTGTTAGACCGCGATATCGTCCGTGATGATGAGCACAGGGAGTACATACGCATATTACGAGCAAAGATCAGGGAATACCGTAACAGAGCAGCAATGAAAGCTCTGGATCACGGATATCGTCTCAAGGTCCGGCTGTTCAGGACAGCCCCCGGACTTTATATGTCTCTGTATCATAAGCATAAGAATAAGAATAAAAAATGACAGATAACCGCTCCTCTTCTTCAAAAGAATATCTGATGTACATGCACGCAGGCAGCGGAAACCACGGCTGTGAGGCTATCGTGCGGAGTCTGACCGGGATACTCGGCGGACGGCCCGTAGTGCTGAGTAACAACCCGGGCGAGGATGAACGCGCGGGCCTTAATGATATATGCGATGTGATACCCACCTCGCACTATGAGGACAGTCTTATACTCAGGACGAGATTCTATATCAGTCGTCGGCTGACAGGACGTGCGGATGCACAGATGGACTATGCATACAGAAACGCTGCTCCCTATGACAGATACAGGATGGCTCTGTCAGTGGGCGGAGATAACTACTGTTATGATGACGCGCTGGTTAACTTAAGGGGGGCCAACCGCCTTTTTGAGCGTGAACAGGTTCCGACGGCTCTGGTGGGCTGCTCGGTTGAGCCCGGGCTCCTTGAACGCCCGGAGATAGTGGAGGATCTGGCTCTGTACAGTTGTATCATCGCCAGAGAGAGTGATTCCTGGCAGGCACTCAGAGACGGACTTCCTGCCGGCTGTGCGGACAGGGTTTCACTGTTGCCGGATCCCGCTTTTATGCTGAAGAAGAGAGAGTGCGCGCTTCCTGAGGGATTCAGGGACGGCCATACCATAGGCATCAATATCTCTCCGATGATACTCAACTACGAATCGCCGGATGATCCCGGGATCATCCTCAGGAATTATAAGCATCTGATCGAGACCATACTCGGCGAGACACATGACGTCATCATGCTGATACCACACGTGGTGACGCCTTATTCAGATGATATGGGGCCGATACGCACGCTTTATGACATGTATTCGGACAGCGGCCGGGTCATCATGGTACAGGATGCCCCTGCAGAAGAACTCAAATATATGATAAGCAGATGCCGTCTGCTCATAGCAGCGCGTACCCATGCATCGATCGCGGCATATTCTACCTATGTTCCGACGCTGGTCGTAGGATATTCGGTCAAGGCTATCGGTATAGCGCGTGACCTGTTCGGGACCGATGAAGGCTATGTGTGCCCTGTGCAGGGGCTTAAGACCGACTCCGACCTGACTGATGCATATACGGAGATTGAGGCTTATGCCGATGCACAGAGAGATATATTAAGGGAGCGTATTCCCGGATGGATCGAAAGGGCAGCAGGCATAGCAGATATCCTTGCTGAGCACACCGGACGGATCCAACCTCAGTAAATACAGGAAAAAATGGATTATAAGAGATCACTGACAGAGGAAGCCGTCAGGCTTCTTGATACAAGCGACAGACCGGATCTGTATCACAGTCTGAGGCGATGGGCAAGAGTTCATATCAGGCATGAGAGCGTTGCACCGATCGATACCATCAACTGGCCGAAGGGCAGCCTGATGTGCGGACTGATGCATATGGCATCCAGAATGAGATCGGCGGATAACTCTCCTGACAGAGCGATATCCGTTTTTGCCATGGCTTCGGTGCAGAGTGCACTGGACCGCTGGATCAGGCAGGAAGCTCCGTTATATACGGTGGATGATGCGCTGGCGGCACAGTCGCTCCTGATGATAGCGGAAAGCTACAAAACAGATGGTCCGGACCTGTATATGCACTATATGCGTGTTGCCGACGGCGTTATGGAGTTTCTGAAAGCACATGATACCGACGCAGAAGGTGCACTTCCCTACAGACCTGCTCATAAGACCGGAGAGATATTTGCAGACGGCCTTGGCATGGCTGTTCCTTTTGCCATCAGATACGGGCTGATGAAGCAGGATGATGATGCTGTGGATCTGGGGATCAGGCAGCTGGATCTTGCCATGGAGCATATGCTCGATCCTGAGACCGGACTGCCCTGGCATGTCTACTGTCTGGATGAAAAAGGAGAAACCATAACCTCCGGGGCACTCGGATGGGGACGGGCCATGGGATGGCTCATGTATGGACTGGGGGCATCTGCGGAAGCATTTGACCTGTATCCGCCCCAAACAGTCATAGCTGTCATGGCGCAGAAGTCTGTAAATAATTATCTGGAGACCATGTCCGAAACGGCGGAGAAGTACAGACGTGAAGACGGACTGTTCGGAAGCATGATACCGGACGCAGGTTCCCCTGCCGATACTTCGGCCTCCGCAATGATCATATATTCATTAAAGCAACGTGACGCAAGGGCAGACCGCGGAGTAAGGAGACTTTCCGGTGAAGGCTATATCGAGCCGATCATGCCTTATATAACCGCCTCCGGAGCTGTGAAGCAGGCTCAGGGCGAGTGCATGGGCATAGGCATTTATTCCGATACTTATGATTCATATCCATGGTCCGTGGGAATGACCATGATGCTGATCTGAGAAAGAGATGATAATTATCAGGCTGATGGGCGGTCTGGGAAACCAGATGCAGCAATACGCCCTGTATCAGAAGTTCATATCGTTAGGGCGTCAGGTATGTCTTGATATATCGATGTATTCGGATGCAGATTACCGCGGGACGGTCAGATCTCTTCAGCTTGACCGTTTTCCGGGCGTGGAGATCAATGCTGCCTCTGATGAGCAGATATCGGCCATACGGGGTGACAAAGGGATTATCGGACGTATACGCGGCCGCCTGTTTCCCGGTTCATCAGGATATATCCGCGAGGATTCGATGTATATGCCTGAGATATTTGAACGGGATGATATATACCTGGAGGGATATTGGAGTGCAGAGAAGTATTATGCCGATATCATGCCTGTGCTCAGGCAGATATATGACTTCGGCAGCATGCTCCGGGAGGAGGATGCGAATCCCGCTATAGGAGCTATGGCTGACAGGATAGAGGACACTGCATATTCCTGCTCCGTACATATCCGAAGGGGCGATTATCTCAATGCTGATAATGCCGCGCTGTTCGGCGGGATATCGACCGATGAGTACTATGCCTCGGCCTTCAGGTATGTGAGGGAACTTCATCCCGAGGCTGTATTCTTTATCTTTTCTGATGATCCGGAGTATGTGAGAAGCAGATACGGAGAAGATCCGTCGTGTATAGCTGTGGATGTGAACCACGGTGATGACAGTATGTATGACATATATCTGATGAGCCTGTGCAATGCGCACATATGTGCTAACTCATCATTCAGCTTCTGGGGAGCCAGACTCGATGCGGACCGTGATACGGCTTTGTGCATCAGACCGACAGTTCATGTCTCATCGCAGGTTTTTGATCCCGATGTCATGCGGGATCTGTGGCGTGGATGGGTATTTATCGATCCGCAGGGATCTGTCAGATAGATCCGCGGAGTTATTCTTTGCTGAGCGCTATCTGCTTCATGATAGCGTGTTCCTGATTATCTATATGGATACCGCAGGCTGCAGCCGCAGCTTCTTCGTCGCGTGCAGCTATGGCTTCATATATTGCGGTGTGCTCGCTGATCAGCTGGCTGTATATCTCGGAGTCCTTGAGGTACTCGAACCTGTATCTGTACATCTGCTCAGAGAGGTTGTTTACAAGCTGTTTGAGGCGGCGGTTACCGGTTGCCTCCAATATGATGTCGTGCAGTGCCACATCGCAGGCTGCTATCTCCGTGATATTCCTGTCAGCGGCGGTTGCCACTCTCCTGAATTCATTGCAGGCTTTCTCAAGCGAAGCAAGAGCTTCTGATGTGATCCTCTTGCATGCCAGCTGAGCACAGAGCACATCCATGGCCCTTCTGACCTCGAGAACGTCCTTTACGCTGTCTGCGGATATGCTTGATACCACGGCACCTCTGGCAGGGCGCAGGGTGACCAGACCTTCCTGCTCGAGCATTCTTATGGCCTCGCGGACAGGAGTGCGGCTCACACCGAACTGATTGGCGAGGTGTATCTCCATCAGACGCTCTCCGGGATCGAGTTCTCCGGTCAGTATGGCTCTTCTGAGTGTGTTGAATACAACTTCATGAAGCGGAAGATATATATTCGGATCGAGCTTGAAATCATGTTTCATTTTCTTTTCCTCCGATGAGGGGTGTGATGAATGATGTACGGGCTGAATAGATGCCGGGATAGTCTGTGCGGATCTTCTCGAGAGCCTGAGCGCATACGGCCTCATCCTCGAATATTCCGAATACCGTCGGCCCTGAACCGCTCATCAGAGCTCCCTGAGCTCCGAGAGCACGCATTGCCTGTTCTAGCTCGGGAACTATCACATGTTCTTCGCATGTCACATCCCTGAGCACATTACCCAGACGGCTTGCGATCCCCTTTAAGTCTCCTTTGCTAAGATCCGATATCATGCCGTCTATATCCGGATGACAGATGTCGGAAGAGGCATCTATGCGCCGGTAAACATATGCCGTGGACACATCTATATCGGGCTTGACGATGAGAAGATGCGCATCAGGCGGGGACGGCAGAACCGACAGATTCTCGCCGATGCCTTCTGCGAGCCTGCTTCCTCCGCGTATGCAGTAGGGAACATCCGCGCCTATGGTGACGCCGATATTGCACAGCTCTTCATCGGTAAATCCAAGGTCGAGCAGGCGGTTTACACCGCGAAGCGCAGCCGCCGCATCGGAGCTTCCTCCGGCAAGGCCTGCCGCCATCGGTATACGCTTGATGAGTTTCATATCAAGCCCTGTACGTTCTGCGCCGGACAGGTCGCGTGATACTGCTTCAGCCAGAAGAGCGCGGGTCGCACGTACGATCAGATTGTCCTCTCCACAGCTTAATCCGGATACTGTCAGTGAGTCATTCTCGAGCTCACAGCTTAAGTGTATCCCGGGCTCATCAGATACCGATATCGTCAGATCATCATGTATGGCGATCGTCTCCATGATCATCCTTACGGTATGGTAGCCGTTCGGGAGTTTCCCGGTTATATCGAGTGCCAGATTGATCTTGGCATATGCTTTTTCGGTGATGGTATGGTTGCTCATATCTTTGTATGCGGGATTGTTCAACATAAATACAATAATCGCGTTCTTGTATAGGATTGTATTTTGTATACAATTTCGGCGTTACGCACATTATATCACATGATTGTATTTTTTTTTATCCATGTGATATGATTTATCGAAATGGAGAAACTATATGACGCGTGATGTGTTACTGGCAATGAAAGGCATGCAGTTTGCGCTTAATGAAGCCACCGGTGAGGGTGAGCCCATTGAGATCATAACCAATGCCAGCTATTTCGAGAAAAATAATAGTCGGTATCTTATGTACGACGAGATGCTCGAGGGTGTTGACGAGCCGATATCC